>Ga0209601_1000339_pt1 | contig 38103 bp, 40 predicted proteins | sample COGITO_mtgs_1104_4_FD_184796 | JGI IMG/M metagenome (GOLD analysis project Ga0209601, IMG submission 184796) | Pelagic marine microbial communities from North Sea - COGITO_mtgs_110426 (SPAdes) (version 2) | ecosystem: Environmental > Aquatic > Marine > Epipelagic ...
TAATCATACTACCGGTCAAAATTCTTGCGGTAGCGGAAGTCATAGCTATTATTTTCCTCTGAAAGTATTAGATGATGCTTGCCCTGCTCCCGCATCTAAAATTATCACCCTAAGAATTGATGTTTTATCACGACCAGTTCAGCAGCCTCTTGCATCTACTGTTCCAGATCAAGGAAATGCATTTTTTAAAGTTTCTTATGCCTCTTCTTCTGCAAGCTATCGATGGCAAGAGAATAATGGTACATCTTGGTCTGACCTCAGTGATAGCGGAAAGTACTCTGGAACAGCGACAGATTCGCTTGTGATTTCAGGAGTTTCATTAAATATGAACGGTTACTTCTACAGATGCTCCATAGACTCAGCTTGCGTGATTTCAGATCCAGCGATATTGAATGTTATTTGTCAAGACACTATCAGTAAGCAACCAATATCATCAACTTTCTACACTTCACCTGGAGATGCATATTTTTCTACATCTCACACAGACACTAATGCCTCTTTCCAATGGCAAGTAAATAGCTCTCCTAGTTCTGGGTGGGTTGATATAATTGACGGAGCCAAATATTCTGGGACAAATAGCGACTCATTAATAATTTCAGGAATTACGACTAATATGGATGGTTATCAATATCGATGTACCATAGATGCCACCTGTGATGACACTTCCAACTCTGCAATACTTACGGTTATTGATAATATTAGTATCGAAGAGAATGAATCATTAAGTATCATATTGCCAAATCCCAATTCTGGGATTTTCATCTTATCAACTACAGAGCATTTAATTGGGAACCCGGTTCAAATTATTGACAATGTTGGACGAATAGTTCGAAATACGATGATAATTAAAAATAAACAGAAGTTTGACTTATCTAATGTGCCAAAAGGTAAATATCAAATTCAAATCTTTGAAAACGATGTCATTCATGCCACAGCTCTCATAATTAAATAGAATTCTTTTTGAGATTTGATTTCTCTTGATGGATAATTAAAAGTGTCACCTATTTTGATTTCTGAGAGCAATCTAGATTTATTTGCTCAATATTGTCTAAGTGAAAATCTGAAAATTGAATTACAGTTATAAATAAAGAAATTATCCATCTTTGTTAGAAATCTAAAGTCATTCAATAAATTATCAATAAAAAAATCTAGAATGAGAATCAGAAACATAAAACTAATTCTTCTTTTTCTTTGCTTTTCGGGTTATTTTTTAGAGGCGCAGTCCATTAATGTTTTTGGTAAAATTGTTGATGAAAAAACAAATAAACCTTTAGAGAATGTTGTAGTTAAAAGCTCCAATACAAAGGTTATTGGCAACCTTGATGGCGAATTTAATATTACTGTAAAAGGACTCCCAGTAGTTTTAACATTTACAACTTTCGGATATAATTCGAGAAATATAAATATTGTTCAAAATGAGAAATCCATAACAGTCAAACTTAAAGCTGATCAAATAATACTTGCAGAGGCCGAGATCGTTGCATCCAGAATTACAGAAAGACAAAAACAAGCTCCATTGACCGTGGAGGCACTAGACCTCATTAGTATTAAAGAAGCACCAGCTCTGAACTTCTATGAAGCTCTAGGAAACATGAAAGGTGTCGATCTAACATCAGCTAGCATTGGTTTTAAAATTATAAATACACGCGGATTCAATAGTACTAGCCCGGTCAGAAGTCTTCAAATAATTGATGGAGTTGATAACCAAGCTCCAGGACTAAATTTTTCTTTAGGAAACTTTTTAGGTGCGAGTGAACTAGACATCCAAAAAGTTGATATCATATCTGGAGCTGTAGGAGCAATGTATGGACCGTCCGCATTCAATGGAGTTATATCCATGGTTACAAAGGATCCCTATAAAACTCAAGGAACATCATTTCAATTAAAAATCGGTGAGCGTGCATTAACAGAAGCTTCTCTACGATACGCCAATTCATTAACCCGAAGTGACGGCAGCGACAGCTGGGGTTTTAAGCTCAATGTTTTTGGACTTAGGGCCAATGATTGGGAAGCAACTAATATGGATCCAACATTTGAATCCACATCTCCAATTAATAATCCAGGAGGTTATGATGCAGTAAATAGATACGGAGATGAAATTGTTTATGATAATGGGGGCGATGTAAAGACCTATGCAGGTATTGGAACATATCATCGCAGAGGAATTCAGGAATCAGAACTTGTGGACTACAATACTGAAAATTTAAAAGTAGCAACCGCAATACATTACAAGACAAGAAGTGGGTTAGAGGCAATTTATAGTATGAATTTTGGTTCTGGGACCACAGTTTATCAGGGAGATAACAGATTAAGCCTTAAAGACATCTTATTCCTTCAAAATAGATTTGAGCTAAGAAAAAAAGACAAATGGTTTATTCGAGCATACCGCACCAATGAAGATGCAGGGAAAACTTATGATGCATATTTCACGGCCCTAAAAATGCAAGATTCCATTCTTGATGAGGGTTTCTGGGCACAGCAGTACCGCTCATTTTGGAATATTTTTCAGAAATCAAAAGTCAAAAACCTCCCTGGATATCCAGCAGATAATTTATCAAACGAAGAATTTGAACAACAAATGTCTTTGCTAAGGGACTTATATCCTGACGAGTTTGCTGCTTATCATGAAGAAAATAGAGCTATGATGAGTGCTGCATATGACCCTGACAGCTCCCTTATTCCAGGATCACAGGCATTTAACTCCTTGAAAGAATCCATCGTTTCTACCCCTTTTCATTTAGGAGGCTCAAGATTTTATGATCGATCAGCTTTATCACACGTCCAGTTTCAAAGAAAATTTGACTACTCTGAATATGGAAATATTTCCATCGGTGGTAATTATCGGAGCTATAACCCCAATTCGAGAGGTACAATATTTAGCGATACTAACGGTAGGAAACTACAAGTTTCAGAACTAGGGTTTTTCTCTGGCTACTCAAAAGAAACAGAAAAACTCTCAATGAACATAACCTTAAGATTAGATAAAAATCAAAATTTTTCATGGCTTGCCTCCCCCGCAATTTCAATGGTATATCGTCCCAATAAAAAAACAGTTTGGAGAGCCGGAGTTTCTTCTGCAATCAGGAATCCTACTTTACAAGATCAATACCTATTTTATGATGTAGGGAGAGCAACTCTGATAGGAAATTTAAATGGTTATGACTCCCTGATTACCATTTCAGAGGTAGGAGATTTTTTAGAGTCAGGGGTCCAAGAAAGAGCGGCATGGGATTGGAATTATTACGATATGAAAGGAGTTCTGCCTGAAAAAGTAAAAAATATTGAAATTGGATATAGAAGTACATGGTGGGAAAGATTTTATGTAGATGCAACTTACTACTATAGTTGGTATAAGGATTTTATTGGTTATCATGTTGCCTTAAAGATTGAAGATGATCCGGGAGGGAGCGCTGCAAACAGATTAAAAGATGTTCAGGCATATAGAATCTCTTCCAATGCTCAGCAGCAAGTAACTACTCAGGGGTTTAGCGTCGGAACAAACTATTATTTTTCTAATTACACCATTGCAGGAAACTATACCTGGAATGTATTGAACTCTGCAATAGATGATCCTATAATACCTGCTTACAATACTCCAGAAAATAAGTATAATTTATCCTTTTCTGCAAGAGATCTTGATTGGAAAATAAAAAATGGAAAAATAGGATATATGATTACCCACAAGTATGTCCAGGGATTTCTATTTGAGGGCTCCCCTCAATTTACAGGAAGAATCCCTAACTATCGACTAACGGATGCTCAGTTATCTTGGACTTCAAAAGAAAAGAAGTGGATTTTAAAAATTGGAAGCAGTAATATCTTTAATCAAAAAGTCGTGCAGGTTTACGGAGGACCAGCAATTGGAAGGCTCACTTATTTAGCTCTTACTTGTAGTTTAGAATAATTCTAAGAAAATTAAAAATTAAAATAGTAATTTGGACACTTATTCATTAAACAAATAATATGAAAAACTTATACTCATTAAAAAACTTGATCATTCTTTTTTGTTTGATCAACCTAAATGCAAATGCGCAGGAACGATATGTCGACGAGGTTTTTACTGATACTGAGATAACTGTACTTTCAGATGTCGTATATGGCATTAACTTCAGTCAGTATGTGCCAGCAGCCTTTGGAGGGCCTCAAGTAATCCCCCAGTTTCACGATGTATACATGCCGGATACAAGCATAGATGCAGTAACCGCAAGGCCTGTTGTGGTACTTCTGCACACGGGATCTTTTCTACCAAAAGGCTTAGCGTCTCCACTTGGAGAAAGAACAGATTCTGTAATGGTTGAAATCGCCATGCGATTTGCTAAGAGAGGATTTGTCGCAATTGCTGCTTCATACCGTGTGGGTTGGCTAGCGAATTCTACTAATCTTGATCTTAGACGTGGAACTAACTTAGCTGCAGTATACGGAGCAATTCAAGATACTAAGGCATGTGTTCGTTCATTGCGCGGAAGAGCCTATGGAAATAACGCATGGCGAATGGATCCGAATTTCATTTCCCTTCTCGGGTCTGGTTCCGGTGGTTATGTAGCATTAGCTTACAGCACTCTTGATAATTATGCTGAAGTAGCAGGCCCAACAAAATTTCAATATACAGCAGCAGGTCCAGGAATTTATGGTGGTACAGTTAGTGCTGGTGACCCATATATCGATACTGCAATCGTAGGAGACTGGAACGGAATTGGAGGATATGCAACAATTATCGGATCAGATTCAACAACTGGATTACCAATAATTGACCTCACACAACCTGGAAGAAATATTGCCAATGCTGTAGGAGCACCTGACAATGTAAATCTTACAATAAACCTCGGCGGTGCATTAGCAGATTCTGCGTGGACTTCAGCGGGTGATGCGCCATCAATTTCATTTCATAGTCGCTATGATTTCTATGCTCCATATTACCGTGGAATGGTTAATGTTCCAATAGCTGGAGCATTTTTTCCTGTTGTTGAAGTAGCTGGAAGCCATACTGCAGCAAAAGTTGCCAACTCTTTAGGAAACAATACTGTTTTAGGATCATCAATGATGATGGACCCACATTCAGTGCTCGCTCGCTCAAATTCTTACAATATTGGAAATGAGGAAAATATTTATACTTTCAATATGGTTCCTCCAAATCCAGCTATGCCTTTCCGAGTTAATTCAAATCCATGGGATTGGTGGGATGCGAATGATCCTTTGTCGGTGAACGAGACAAACCCAAATATCAAAGCACAATCAATGGCTTATATCGATACGATAATGGCTTATACCCTTCCAAGAGTAGGAAAAGCTATGAATGCTGTCGGATACTCTGTTGGTGCTGATGAACTCCCTGACTTTAATATCTCAGTTAGTCCAAATCCATCTACTTACAGTTCTCTAATCTCAAGCCAAGGAGCAATGATTACTTCAGTAAGTGTTTATGATGTTCTCGGCCGTCCTGTATATGCTTTGGAAAATATTCAGAGTTCTCAAACAGAGATTCAAACTGCATCATGGGCAAGAGGAACTTACATCGTTAGAATTGAGACAGATAAAGGAGTTAAAACCTCTAAACTGATAAGAAATTAATTAATTTCTCAAATAATAGTTTAATTTTTTTTTAAAGGCTGCCCTACATGGGTGGCCTTTTTATATACATTGCTTTAGAAAACAATAACATCTGATATGTTTAAAAAAGGTTCTAAACTTTACAGCATACTTTTTTTAAAATGTCCAAAATGTCATGATTCAGACTTATTTATTGAAAAAAGAATATATAAGGTTGCTGGATACTTTGATATGCCTGAATACTGTCCTAAATGCCAACAAGGATTAAGTTTAGAACCCGGTTTCTACTATGGGGCTATGTATGTATCATATGCAACATCCATAGCCTGGCTTACAGCTGTCTATTTTTCTTTAGTGATTTTTTATCCTGAATTTTCATTAGAATTCTACTTAATTACAGGCCTACTCTCTTTAATTTGCTTGAGTCCATATTTATTTAGATTATCGCGATCAATATGGATTAATTTGTTTATTCATTATGAAGAGAATACTAACGATTAGAGTACCACCTGTACTATAACTAACCTGTTAAAATTTTGGTAGTCAACAATTTATAAAGATTGGTGGTACACAATGTGTACCATATAACCCTGTACGTGGTACACAGTTCCTTTTTTGATTAAGAAAAACAAAAAACCCCTCAAGAAGAGAGGTTTTAAGGGTGATCCCACAAAAGTTTATACAAAAAAACCAGGCTATTGCCTGGTTCTTATATAATTCCATTGTTTTTAAATTAAAAACCCCAACCGACGGTGAGTTGAAGATTTGGTATCCAATGGCCCGAATTAGTTTGTTCCATTATTTCAATTGCTCGTGGCCAAGCGGTATTACCTGTCCCGGGACTCCAATTCACCTCAAAAGTTCCTGTTCTGAGAATTCCTAAATCAACTCCCCATTGAAATCCTTTCACTGGCTTTAAACCATATCCAAGGCCCAGGTATGAAAAAGTTCCTCCTCCTCGCACGAGATATCTTGCTCCGTCAGGGTCTACTAATGTTCCTCCTAAACTTCCAACACCTCCGCCAAAGACAACTCTGAAAGCATCAAAATTATCAAAAGGACGATAATTTAGATTAACTCCCTGCCATGAGCTATTTGTACCGAACTCAGCATCAAATTCAATTCCATATAATGAACTTGCGGTATTTGGGTCACCAGCGGCATCTGTTGGTTCAAAATCCCAATCCGAGATAGAATTTGGAACTCCCTGTCCATAAAAAACAGTTAACGTAGTCTTTGGTGTCAACTGATGACCCCAAGCGAAGCCAAAAGACTGAACAGGTCCTGATGTGTTTATACTCACGGAATTTTTTGCAAATTCCTGAGCTGCACTCCCAAAACTAAATAAAAGCGCAATTAAAAAAATTGTATATCTATTTCTCATCTTGATTTATATAATTTGTTTGAGTAAAAATAAAATGAGAATATTATTAATTATACCCAAAAAAGAATTTAAATAACGATTTGTAAAAATATAATTAAGCAAATTGAATAACTCCTTTTTTCAATTTCTTAAAGGACATTTTAATCCGTGACTTATTTCAAAGTCAATATTCTATAAATGCCTTAACCCTTCATACACAACTATACTAACTGCATTTGCAAGATTCAAACTTCTAATATGCTCACTATATACAGGTATTTTAAAACATTTGTCTGCATTTTCCGAGATTAAATCTTTTGTCAAACCCACAGACTCCTTCCCAAACACTAGAAACATGTTGTCCTTGTAATCGATAGAATAGTGATCCCTGTCACCATGGCTTGAGAGATAGACCATATCATGATCCTTATTGATTGATAGAAACTCCTCTAAGCTCTCATAAGTTTTTAAAGAAACATGCTGCCAATAATCCAGCCCAGCTCTCTTCAATCTGGAATCACTTAATTCAAAGCCAAAAGGTTTTACTAAATGCAGAACTGATCCTGATGCCAAACTTAAACGTCCAATATTACCAGTATTCATTGGAATTTCCGGCTCAACCAATACTATATTAAATGCCATTACAATTATCGATTATATTATTAGTAACGCTTCTTAAAGCGCTCACTTAGCAGACGCCTTGAAAGAATTACCCAGCGTTTGTTTCCGTTTTTAAATGTCTTTATTAATCCTTGCCGGATCTTTTCAAAAAATTTGCAATTGTAAAGATTGCCAGTCCCAGGGGCATAAGAATGACACCAAAAAATATTGATAAGCGCGTTACCCATAAATTACATTTAATCTCAAGACTTTTACTCCAGATCCATCTTGTAACGAAAATATCTCCTACAACCATATGAGCCCATGTAGCGGAAACCCCTGCCTTTGTGGCTAGTAAGGACCCAAGGCTTTCTAGAAAACCAGCACTCTCCGATTGGGATTTAAAAATATCCATCAATCCTTGAGGATTCAAAAGATTAAGAATAAACCAAAAAATTATAGGCCCGGCAAAGAACAAGGGTTCTCTAAGTAAATTTTTCGTTTTTTCTTTTTCTGGATTTACTAACATAGCGATCCAAAAAGGACCTACCCAAAGGGTAGAAATTAAAAATGAAATTTGATAAATATCCATGAAATCAGTTTTATTGATTAATATTTTGAGATTTTACAAAGAATTGTATTTATAAATTTATCTCTGCTTGATCTCCCTTTACAGACATTATTTCTAAATTAAATTCACCTTCCTGCTTATTTGAAATTAAAAAACCAATCCTCCTCGTGTTCTCAATTTTAAACTCAGGGGATTGCGGAGAATACCTACCCATTATTCTTGGCTTCAATCTATCGATGGGTATATTGACTTCTATCCATTGATTTTTTTTAGTTTCAAAATCAAAACAATAATTGGCATAATTATTTATCGTTCCAACTCTAAATTGATAAATCTTCCCATCACCTTTTACCTTTAACTTAAATGAACTTACTCCCTCCAAATCAATGCCACTTATATCCAACCTGCATGATGCAAAACCACCATTGTTTTCTAGTGATACACTCCCTTTAAAAACTAACTCCCCAGAAGAATTTTGAGACATTGTGGAATTTGATATACCACCCATCACATTATCGTTGATAATTCTCCAATTACCCATTCCCTTGGCATTTTTCGAATTAATTATTTCAAGATTCTGAGACTGCATAGAAAATGAAAATAAGACTAAAAAAACAAAGATTATATTTTTCATATTTTCTTTTAAAGAATTTAAATATATAAAGTAAAGCGTCGCTCACGACAATTTTAATTTTCGGTATGATAACAAAAATATATAACTGAAAATTATGTAAATTTGCCAACTATTTTATTCAAAAATGAGAACCATCAAAATTAATTCAGACTATTTAGGAATCTTCGCAAGTTCCGTTTGCATTATTCATTGTGCCATCACACCATTATTATTTTTAACGCAGGCCCAATTATTAAATACTAGTTTTCTCACCCCTGAAGCATGGAAGTCATTAAATTATTTGTTCCTTGCTTTCTCTGCTGTGGCTGTTTACCGTTCATTTCAGAATTCAACTAATTTCTACGTTAAATGGTTATTAATTTTTTCTTGGATAGCACTTTTAGCATTTGTTTTAAATGAACTATTCGAGGTCGTTTACGTTGCAGAAGCATTTACATATATTTCGGCGGCTTCCCTCTGCGGTTTGCACATCTACAATCTAAAATATTGTCAATGCGATGATGACGATTGTTGCGTTCACCAATAAAAATATTTAGAAATTCATAGATTGACGATTTTTGACAACGAGAATTTGACTTGAGAAGATTTTTAGTTTAACAAAAAAATAAAGAAAGTGAAATCAAATATTGTAAGTTTAATAAATGCAGCATTGTTAATAGGACTGGGCTCTTGGGGCTATATTGATTCGGGTCTAGAAGCATTTACCGCTCTGATTCCCGTTTTTGTGGGGATAATTTTAGCACTTATCAACCCTGGAGTTAAAAAAGAAAATAAAATAGCAGCGCATCTAGCTGTTTTGCTTACATTTCTTATTCTCATAGGTCTTATAAAACCTTTCATTGCATCTCTTGGAAGAGAAGATTTAATGGCAACTTTGAGAGTTGGATTAATGATTGCTTCAACTGTTTGGGCAATGATAAGTTTTATCCAAAGTTTTCGAGCAGCTAGAAAAGCAAGGAAAGCCTAAATTCAATAACCCTATTTGTTATCTTCAGGTTTATTTAACCTTATTAATTATTACTAAAAAGCCTCGTGGAAATACGAGGCTTTTCTTAATAGATGTAATCTCTATTTATTATTTAATTAATTTTTAAAAAAGCATAAAAATTATTATTGCTTAATAAACTTAAGATCAGTTTTAATATCATCAAACAACGAGATCGTATACATCCCCTTGGCCAAATTAGCGACATTAAGAGTTTTAGTATCTGAGCTAATAATACCATTAGAAACGATTCTTCCCGTTGCGTCCATTATTATATAGTTCGCATTAAAATCCTCGCTAGCAATGTTCAGATATAGAATATCGTTTGCAGGATTTGGATAAATAGATATTTGATCAGAATTATTTTCATCTAATCCCACGGATGGGTTTCCAATCAAAAATTTAGATTGTCTGAAATCAATGTTAGGAGGGCAATTCTGATTAGCAGTATACTCGATAGATTGGATAACCGGAAATGGATAACCTGACACCCACCATTGGTACTGCTTTAATATTTGTGTGCATTTAGCTGATCCCGTTTGTCCATCATTAAAAGTTCGAGTATTGAAAACAAGTACTGCATTATTATGCACGGTATTATCAGGCATTATAATAGTGCCTGACGCCAATGCTTGAGCATTTACTAGGTCAGACCTAAACATAGATGGAGGGCAACCATTACATGTGAAAGGAATGTTTGGCTTAGAATGAGCATGCACTGCTCCTACTGTGAATGGATATGGCATCACGATTAAGGGCGTAGGGAAACTTGTAGTAATAACTGATCTTTCTCCATGAAATGTGAATTTATCAGTTTCGAATCCCAAGAAAAACTGCTCTCCGCCTTCAATTTTAACATGAGTAGCATTCGGATAAGAACTCGCAAAAGCAGAGTTAGCTATCGGTTGATAAGTGATCGAACCCATACCCGTTGTTGTCACACCAGAAAAATCCCAAGGACCCTGCGCAGACTGAGTAATAGTGTCAGATAAGATGGAAATTGGATATGTAATATTTGTTGATGGTAAGGTAGGCATGTATACCGTTTGGGAAAATGCGGTAAACCCTAAAAACAAACTTGCAGTGAGTAGAATTCTTTTCATTTTTTTTATTTTAAATATTTGAATCTCAAATTTAAACCAACTACTCGTTAAAAAAAAAGCCCCGTATTACTACGAGGCTTTCAGTGACTCCGATAGGATTCAAACCTATGACCGTCTGATCCGAAGTCAGATGCTCTATTCAGCTGAGCTACGGAGCCATTCATCTTTGAAGCGCGAATTTATGCCATAAATTCATGAATCGAATAAACATATTTGTTTATTACCTTGTGAAAACATAAAAACTAAAAAAACATGGAAAAAATTTCAGCATTTATGTCGACTTATTACCCAATCATATTTGCCTTTATATGCATGCTATATTCTATTGGATTGGGATTAACAGGCGACATGGAATCAGCTCAATATTCAGCTCATTGGCCAGGCACGATTTTATTATTTGCCATTGCAATTAGACAGAGAAGAAACTCAATAAAAAAATAGAAGGTTATGAATACAGAAATGTTTATTGTAGGATTCGTAATCTTTTCAGCCTATCTGTATTTTCTTATTTGGAATATTATAACTCAAAATAGAAAACAACGAGAAGCGAACGATTCAATTCCTGAAGACGACTCCATGGACTATGATGGAATGGGTAATTACGGAAGGTTTCCGAATTCTTCTAAAAAGAAGTAAAGCCAGAAAAAAGTTTTTATCAATTTTAATCAAGAAAAAGCCTCACATCTCTGTGAGGCTTTTTAAGGGTGGAAGATGGGTCTCGAACCCACGACCTCCTGAACCACAATCAGGCGCTCTAACCAACTGAGCTACAACCACCATTTAGGTGGGCAAATATAATGCTAAGAATAATGCATGCAATATGAAATTACCTTTAGCAAAAAAATAATCTTATTTTTATTTCAATGAATTCTGAATTGGTCAAAAAAAACATTTAATGCGAATTATTCACTTGGTCAGAATGTGGCCAACTAATTCAGATCCGCAGCATGGAAGCTTCATCAAAGCCCATGTTCAAGCATCAAAAAATTTGGGTAATCAAATCGCAGTTGTTTGTTTTGGAAATAAACCCATTGAAAACCAAGAAATAAAAACCTTTTATACTCCTTTCAGAAAAGGCCCATTCGGCTGGAAAGTTAAACTTGATTATGTGATTAAAGCAATTAATCATCTTGGAGGGTGTGAATTATTGCATATTCATGGTGGCTCTGCAGATACAGCGTATATAATAATTCGTTTAAAATCGATATACGGAAAAACTCTTCGTTTTGCAGTTACAGAGCACCAGAGTCATTGGTTTTATAAGACACCTTTAGGAGCTAAAATAACTGCAAGAATATCAGATATGAGAAGTGCTGTGTCTCCAGCTTTAAAATCAAAAATTGAAAATTATGGAGTCACCAAATACATACCTAACGTTCTTATCAAGCCAGATGTAAAACAATTAGAGGTGATAAGACAAAAAGAAAATGCTAAAAAATATAGGAATTTTCTCTTCGTAGGGGATATTGTAGATAAAACAAAAGGGATCTCTGGTATTTTAAATGCCTGGGAATCGCACACTAAGTTATTTACAAAAGACATTCTCAATATTATTGGTAATGGTCGCGATAAACAAAGGTTAGAAATTGAGTTTGCTTATCTCAAAAATATTAATTGGATCGGCGGCAAGGAACCTTATCAAGTCCATCAAGAAATGACTCTAAATGACATTTTAATTGTAAACAGCAGAGTAGAAACCTTTAGTATGGTCATTGGAGAAGCTTTAGAAAGAGGATTAAAAGTGATATCGACACCCTGCATTGGGCCTCAAAGTGTATACCCTAATTCGAAATCTTTAATTTTCCGAGAAACATTTTCAACTGATGAACTAATTAGGTTAATGGCAGAAGTAAAAGCAGTTTATTCTCCGATAGAGCTTGATCAATTTCATGAAAAAAAAGTGTCCAAAGAAATAAAGCAATGGTATTTAAGCCCTAATGATATTAACTAATCTTAGAGCAGATCAGTAAGAAGAGACACTCCCAATCTTCTCTCAGTTATAAATCCTTCACCATAAGCTACACCCATAGACCTACCCCATTCTGATGCTCGAGCAGTAATGGATTCATAAAACCCTTGTGAGGAAATTAAAGTATCCGGCTCAGTGCTAGATGCATCAAAAAACTGAGAAGAGTGAGCACGAATTGCCTTTAATTTCGTTTCAAAATGATCAGAAATATCGACTGTGAAATCAGCCGGAATATCATAAAACTGTATGTAATGGTATAAATTTTCAGGACGATGCGATTCTTGTTTTTGCCCTTTCCATTCTGTAACTATTTTATTCAAACCTGACTTAAAACAAGCTTCAACAACTAATCTACTTGCGGCAATATGATCCGGATGCCTATCATTGGGGGCATTACAGAGAATTATTTTTGGCTTTAGATAACGAATGTATTTGATAACAGCAAGCTGAGACTCCTGATTATTCTCAATCCAACCATCTCGCATCCCTAGGTTAAAACGGCTTTCTAGAGATAGAATTTCTGCAGCTAAATTTGATTCCTTAGCACGGATTTCAGAAGAACCGCGTGTGCCAAGCTCTCCTGCTGTTAAATCAATAATCGACGCAGATTGACCAACTGATATATGCTTAACAATAGTACCGCCACATCCAAGCTCTACATCGTCAGGGTGGGCACCGAAAGCAAGAATATCAATACTATTTTTCATTTACCAAGAGCAAAGTTCTTGATACCCAATGAATTCGGGGATGTTGTTGGTAAAAAAGAGCCACTCCAAAGGCCATTTTCATCGATTAAAAATTTGTGAAAATTCCACAAAACATTTGCGTTTTTCACTCCATTTAGACTTTTGTTCATTAGCCATTTGTAAATAGGACTCGATTTAATTTTCACCTTTTCCATTAGTTGAAATGTTACTCCATAGTTTTTCGAGCAAAACGTTTCTATTTCCTTCAGAGAACCTGACTCCTGATATCCAAAATCATTACATGGGAATCCGATTATCACAAATTCCTCTTTATCAGATTCTTCCCATAATTTTTGAAGAGATTTATATTGGGGAGTAAAACCACATTGAGATGCAGTATTGACAATCAAAACACGTTTTCCTTTTAACTCAGAAAATTCGAGAATATCCCCGGTGATCGTTCGAGCTGAAAGATTATAAAAATTTTCTACTTTATCCATAGGTTGAGCTTTTGATTTCGAACATCCAAGGGTGATTGAAAATGCTACAACAATAAAGAAAAACAAAGTTTTATTCATTCCAAAAAAGTTATAATTACTCAGAATTGTTTAAATATAAACAAATAAAAGATCAAAAAGTTTTGCCATCACTAGTTATTACCTTTGACAAATGTTAAGAGCCAAAGCAATAAAAACCATATTTCTCTGGGATTGGGAGCTACAGTACCGAAGAAGTTCAGGTTGGTTTGTTTCGTTACTTTTTTCTGCAGTAGTTACATTTTTAACTTCGTTATTAATAAAAAATCCAACCGCAAACACATGGCTTGCTCTTATGTGGATGATTCTCATTTTTAGTGCTCTTCAAATCGCAAGTAAGGCATTTTCTGCAAATGATGGCCAGTATTACTACATAAATCAGCTTGTTAATCCACTAGAGCTATTAATTGGGAAAAGTTTGAGCACATCATTTAGTACTTTATTGATTTCGTTATTAAGTTTTTTGCTATTCTATATATGGGTTGGATTTCCTAATATATCAGATCATCAGACACCACTTTTCCCTCTTTTGATATCAATAAGCCTGGGCTCCGTAGCTTTATCCTTTACGTTGAGCTTCACATCTGCAATAGCTTCAAAAGTAGATGGTAATACAAGCTTGATGTCTATTCTCAGTATTCCGCTCTTACTCCCTACTCTTTTAGTTTCTTTAAGAGCGAGCAAACTGGCGCTCCTTGGCCAATCCATTGAACAAATTTATCCGATATGGATTGGGGAATTGTCTCTTTGCGGACTATCTCTAGCTCTTGGAGCTATTCTATTTCCTTACCTTTGGCGCTCCTAAATGAAAGCATTGAAAATAACCGGAATTATATTGGTCGCATATTCAATGTATGCAGGCCTAACTTTTGATGTTCCAAGGTTAGTGATACTCAATGAGACTATTAGAAACCTCTATTTTCATGTCCCAATGTGGTTCACTATGATTGCCCTTCTTGGAAATTCACTGATTCAGAGCATACGATTTTTGCGATCTGGACAAGAAGGAAGGAAGGTAAACTTAAGCCTAGATTTAAAAGCTAAGAATTTTGCTGAAGTAGCAATGCTTTTTTCTCTATTGGGTCTTTTCACAGGAATGATTTGGGCAAAAGCAACTTGGGGTACATATTGGACATCAGACCCTAAACTTAATGGCACCGCTGTAACTCTGTTGATTTATCTTGCATACTTCGTGCTAAGAAGCAGCATTGAGGATTTAGAAAAAAAGGCCCGTCTATCATCCGTTTATAATGTCTTTGCTTTCGTATTAATGATAGTTTTTATCGGTATTTTACCAAGAATGACTGCCTCCCTTCACCCAGGCAATGGAGGAAATCCAGCCTTTTCAAATTATGATTTAGATGACGGCATGCGCATGGTCTTTTATCCTGCAGTTTTTGGATGGATTTTAATTGGATGGTGGATTAGTTTAATTCGACATCGTTTAGATATTTTAAAGAAAGAGAAATGATTTTTTTACAAGCAACTCGCTCTGCCGTTGAAATGGCAGACACATTTCGAGCTGATGGCAAAATATATGTAGTCATAGCTGTTTTGGGAATAATATTTGTTGGTCTAATAACTTACTTGATATATCTCGATAAAAAAATAAGTCGTTTGGAAAAACGAAATAGGGAATGAAAAAAACTCAAATTGTACTTTTGCTAGTTATTTCGATAATGATTGGCGCATTATTGGTTACTCTAGAAGATGCAAGTGTTTATGCAACATTTGAAATTGCAGATAGACAAAAACCTGAGACTGTTACTGTAGTAGCTAAAGTTGATTTAGCGAGTCCCATAAATTTTGATCCCAAAACTACGTTACTAACTTTTAACGCAATTGATAAGGATGGAGATTCCCGAAGTGTTGTCTACAATCAACCTAAACCATCGGATTTTGAGCGTTCTGAAGAAATCACTCTAACGGGACATTCTACCGACCTCAATTTTGTCGCTACAGAAATTTTAATGAAATGCCCATCAAAGTATACTGACGACAATGAGCTTGACACAACCGGAATTTACTCGGTAAACTTTTAGAAAATGGACTATATAGGAGAACATAGTCTTATTTCCTTTTTGGGAAGGGCAAGCGTAGCGTTGTCTTTTGCAGGGGCTTTGGCAACTGTATTTTTTTATAGCCTCTACTTTTTTAGTTCAAGTGAGAAAAAAAGATATAATCACAGTGGCATAAAATCGGCGGGCAGGTTAAGTTTTGCCTTTCACTCGATCGGTGTCCTTGGCACAATCGGAATTCTTTTTACTGCGTTATTTAACCACTGGTTTGAATTTGATTATGTTTGGCGACATAGCTCTATGGAGATGCCTATGAAATATATAGCATCTTGTTTTTGGGAAGGTCAAGAAGGTAGTTTTTTACTCTGGACAACATGGCACGTAATACTTGGCTGGGTATTAGTTGGAACGGCAAAAAAATGGGAGTTTGGTACTTTGATGCTACTAGCGATGGTTCAAGTTTTCTTAACATCCTTGCTTCTTGGTATATATATCGGGGATTTAAAAATTGGATCTTCTCCTTTTATTTTAATTCGAGAATTACCAGAAAACATAGGACTTCCCTGGACCGAACTGCGTGATTATCTAATTCGATTGCCATCTCTCAGGAATGGGCAAGGGCTTAATCCTCTTCTTCAAAACTATTGGATGGTGATTCATCCTCCAACCCTATTTCTTGGCTTTGCATCGGTAACCATTCCATTTTTATTTGCCTTAACAGGAATTTTAGAAAAAAAATATTATGAATGGGTTATTCCTGCACTTCCATGGACTTTTTTCGGGATTTCCATATTAGGAACTGGTGTTCTAATGGGTGGTGCATGGGCCTATGAAGCACTGAGCTTTGGTGGATTTTGGGCATGGGACCCCGTTGAGAATTCGAGCTTAGTTCCATGGCTAACACTTGTTGCTGCGGGACACTTGATGATGATAGTAAAACATAAGAAATCAGCTCCTGCGTCAGCACTTTTTTTAACTATACTCTCATTTTTACTTGTTCTTTACTCCACATTTTTAACTAGATCAGGAATTCTTGGGGAAACATCTGTTCATGCTTTTGTTGACTTAGGTCTAAATGGTCAACTCATTACCTTCTTAGGATTCTTTTCAATTGGATCAATATTTATCTATTTATTCCATTGGAAAAATTTCCCTAAAAGTCCTTCAGAAGAAGCTTTTAGCTCAAGAGAGTTTTGGATGTTCATTGGTTCGATGACCCTATTAATTTCAGCGGCACAGATAACTTTTAGCACCAGTATTCCAGTTCTCAATAAATTCATTGGTCCCGAGGGGATTTTACCGATTCTAGTCAATCCAATGGCTCCTCCTGCTGATGCTGCCAAGCATTTCAATAGTCTCCAAATTCCACTAGCTCTTGTAATCACTAGCCTTCTAGCTATTGGTCCTTTTTTGCGCTGGAAAGAAACCCCTAATGCCTTATTCAATCGAATACTCCCATCATTTATTATTTCGATAATAATAAGTGCCTTATGTATTTGGGGGTTGGAACTCTTTAATCCTTTATACGCAGCTCTATTGTTCGTCTCCATATTCGGAGTTTTTAGTAATGCAGACTATTGGATACGCATCGTTCGTGGGCGTTGGACTACCAGCGGAATGGCACTTGCACATCTCGGGTTTTCACTAGTATTAGTGGGAGCCCTCATTAGTAATGGGAAAAAAGAGGCTATTAGTACAAATGCAACATACATACATGAAGACTTCCCCTCAAACGAAAATATTCTTTTACCACTTAATGATACAGTTTCAATGTATCCTTATTACGTTGCATGGCGAAACGAAAGAACCGAAGGCCATAACCGAGTATTTGATGTGGATTTTTACGAAACTGAAGGTGCTTCAACATGGGATGACTTCAAACGTCCAGAATTAAAGCCAGCATTTACTCTAAATCCATTCATCCAAATTAACGCTAGGATGGGAAATGTTAGAGAGCCCAGCACAAAGCATTTTTGGAATAGAGACGTTTACACATACATAAGCTATGCAGATTTAAGACCGCTAAATGAGAAAAATGGAGATTGGTCAGAACCTATGGAAGCTGTTCTCGAGAGTGGAGAGGAAGTATTTCTTTTCAACGAATATCTACTTTACTGCGATACTCTAAATGTTCAAAATGCCTCGATAAACCAAAATTCAGGAGAAATAGAGCACTTAGATCTAGAATTAGATCTAATTCTGAAATCAATGAATGGCGGTGAAACAAATCTGACGCTCCCTTACCATTTGGATGGTAACGAAGCACAGACTTCGGAGATAGAACTGGAAGAAAAGGGTTTGAAATTTCGATTTGATGGTGTTGCAACTGCTGAAGGTAAATTTAATATTACAGCATGGGAAAAAAATAATGGAGATCCCCCATTCGTTTTATTACAGGCATTTATATTCCCATATATAAACTTACTTTGGCTTGGATCAATATTAATGGGTATGGGAACTCTACTTGCCGTTTGGAAGCGAGTTTATCGAGCAATTAATGAAAATAAAAAGTGATACAAATCTGGGTTATCCTTGGGCGCGGACCTCTAGGTAATGCATTAAAATCAAGACTTGGAGACAAGTGTATTCAATTAGCAAGCCGAAATTGGATCAAGGACCCCATTGATTTCCCCTCTGAGGCAAAAGGTGTTTTTCTCGCTGTACCTGACGATCAAATAGTTAACTTCGCTAATGGTCTTTTGCAAAAGAATATTTCCATTCCCATTTTTCATTGTTCAGGGGTTACTCCCTTATCCTCTATTTCTTTTTATGCAAAATCAGGAGTTTGGTATCCGATGCAATCCTTTAAAGGCAAAAATATTCCATGGCATGATTTTCCTGTTTTTTGGGAAGTTCTTGACCCCTCAATGCTTCCTGTTTTAGAACAGTTTCATTTGGACCTAAATATCCCAAAAGGTTTGATTCATTCAAGTGAAATGAGAAGTAAGTATCATCTAGCAGCAGTATTTGCTAATAATTTTTTAAACCATCAAATTGGGATACTTCAAGAATACTGCTCCTTGAGTGGAATAAATCCATCATTTTTTGATTCCATGATAGAAAAGTCAATTAGCAATGCGATTTCAACTAAAGCGTATAATATTCAGACGGGTCCCGCGCATCGCGGGGATCAAGTAACATTGGAAAGACATTTGGAAATGCTCCCTGAGAGAATGCAAAATATTTATAAAATTATTAGTAGTAGTATTGCTGAAATTAAAATGAGAGAAAATTGAACTACAAATTACTTTTAAAAGAAATAACCACATTTGTTTTTGATGTTGATGGCGTATTGACTGATGGGACCGTACTTGCTTTACCCAACCAAGAACCCATAAGAAGTTTTAATTCAAAAGATGGTTACGCACTTCAACTTGCAGTGAGAAAAGGTTACAAAGTTGCCATTATTACAGGTGGTAAGTCTCAAGCGGTAAAAGAAAGACTTGAAGGCTTAGGAGTTAAGGATATTTGGCTGGGCGCTTCAAATAAAATTGAAGCCTTAGAGGAATTAACCATTATGTATGGTATTGAATCAAAAAATATAGCATATATGGGTGATGATATACCAGACTATGAGGTACTGAAGCAAGTTGGATTGAGTACATGCCCAAAAGATGCAGCTCCTGAAATCAGAGGTGTTTGCAGATACATATCACCTATTAACGGTGGGAAAGGTTGCGTCAGGGATTTAATAGAGCAAGTTTTAAAAATCCAAGGTGATTGGATGAAGAAAGAAGATATAATATGGTAAACGCAAAAATACCTCTAGAATTAAAAGGGAAATTAATTCTTGGATCAAAATCCCCCAGGCGAAGTGAATTACTAAAAATATTAAATATACCTTTTGAGATAAGAACTTCAGAGGCAGATGAAGTTTCACCTCCGGGACTAAATGACATTGAAACTGTCTCTTGGGTTGCTCGTCAAAAGTCTGATGCATTATTAACAACATTAAATTCTGGAGAAATACTTCTTACCGCTGATACTGAAGTTTGGATGGATGGAATTCGATACGGAAAGCCAAAAGATATAGATGATTGTCAGAAAATGCTATCAAGATTAAGTGGTCGTGAACATCGAGTTATAACCTCAGTTTGGGCAACAGATGGTAAAATATGGAATAATTGCTCTAACCTAACACTAGTGACCTTTGAGAATCTACCCTCGAAATGGATTGAATGGTATGTGGAAAATTATAAACCCTTTGACAAAGCAGGTGGTTATGGTGCTCAAGAATGGATTGGTCATATAGGCATAAAAAGCATCGAAGGATCTTACGACAATGTAAAAGGTCTTCCATTAAGAGCTGTTCTTGAAGTTTTAAATCCATGGATGATCTCTTAATCTTCCTATGAAGAAATAATTATATTGCCAAATATGAAGAAACGACCTTCACTTTTCTACTCGTTATTGCCTATTCTTTTTTTGGTCTTTGCCCTATTTATAAATGTTAGAATATTTGGAGACAGTAGTTTGGATGGTAGCAACCAATTAATACTATTGCTTGCCGCAGGATTTGCAGCGGTTTTAGCAAAATTTCAAGGAATTAATACCAATGATATTTGGAGAGGAATTCAAGGCACCCTTCAAGACAGTACTAAAGCGGTTCTTATTTTACTCATGGTGGGAGCGTTGACAGGAAGTTGGATGGTATCTGGGATTATTCCCACTCTCATCGTTTTTGGACTAAAAATTCTATCTCCGATTATTTTTTTACCAGCTAGCGTAGTGGTTTGTGCTCTTATAAGCTTAGCCACGGGATCTTCTTGGGGAACCACGGCAACAATTGGAATCGCGTTAATGGGTGTTGGTCAATCATTAGGCTTTCCTCCCACTTGGATAGCGGGGGCAGTAATCTCAGGTGCTTATTTTGGAGATAAAATGTCACCAATCTCTGATACAACCAATTTAGCACCAGCAATGGCAGGAGCAGAATTAGCCCACCACATAAGGTACATGGCATTAACAAGTGGGCCGGCAGTTATAATTACTCTAATTGTTTTCACATTTATGGGTTTAGGATTTGATAACGGGTTATTATCTGGTGATATCCAAATCCTATCGGACGAATTATCAAGCCGCTTTAATATAAGTGCCTGGCTTCTTTTGGTACCCATTCTTAGTATTGGATTAATAGCTTTAAGAATTGACGCCGTTGCAGCTATGGGTGTTGGTGCTATCCTCGGAGCTTTAACTGCATTTTTTGTGCAACCTGAAATAATCGCTGAAGTCGGTGGGAGCTCTGATATTGTTGGCCATTACAAAGGAATTTTAACTAGTCTTTATGGATCTGTAAGTCTAGAAATGAAAAATCCATTACTTAATTCTCTCTTGCGCACGAAAGGGATGAGCGGAATGTTAGGAACAATATGGTTGGTAATTTGTGCTTTGACTTTTGGTGGCGTTTTAGAGGCATCTAAATTTCTAACAAGAATAACAGAGGCATTTTTAAGTGTTGCAAATAGCAGTGCTTCATTAATTATATCTACGCTAATAACTTGTGGTTTCATAAATGTTACTGCAGCTGATCAATATTTAGCTATTGTCGTGCCTGGAAGGATGTTCAAGAAAGCATTTAGTAAAAGAGGACTTGCACCAGAGAACCTATCTAGAGCACTTGAAGACAGCGGAACTGTTACCTCAGTTTTAGTACCTTGGAATACATGTGGAGCCTACCAATCCGCAACACTAGGAGTAGCTACAGGGGATTATTTTATTTACTGTTTTTTCAATTGGCTCAGCCCGATTATCAATCTATCCTTGGCATTAAGCGGTATCAGAATTAAGAAAATCAAGGAATAAATAAACTCTACACAAATTTTTAATGCGCAGATCATTGTTTTCATCTTTACTTGAAAAAATATAAATTAGCAATATTATTATAACTCCAAGATCATGAAATATCTTTTAATACCTCTATTTATTTTAATTATAACCACTAGCTGCGATAGATTAACCAACAGAGATAGAGTAGCTTGTTGTTGTACGGAGGAGTATGATCCGGTATGTGTAGAAAGAAGAGGCATCCAAATAGAATACGATAACACCTGCTATGCTTTATGCGACGGTTATACGACAGCTGATTTTGTCACTTGTGTGCCTTAATAGAAAGTATTAGCCTTTTGTCATAGTAAAGATTCAAAATATGACAATCAAAATAGTCTAATTTTAGACATATGAAAGTTCTCAGCATTGTAATACCGGCATTTAACGAGGAGTCTACTATTCAGAAAATTTTAGATAAAATTAAAAATGTAGAATTACCTCAAGATTGGGGTAAGGAAATTGTTGTTATCAATGATAATAGCAACGACAAGACTGAGGAGCTAATACTTTCATATATGAAGCAAAATGTAGAGATGATTATTTCTTATGATTATCATAAAGTTAACCGAGGGAAAGGAGCGGCTCTACACACGGGTATTTCCAAAGCAACTGGAGATTATATAATAATTCAAGATGCTGATTTAGAATATAACCCAGAAGAGTATAACGATATGCTTCGTCCTATTATCAATGGTCATGCAGATGTCGTCTACGGTTCAAGATTTCTCGGCGGCAAACCTCACAGAATTTTATTTTTTTGGCATTCTATTGGAAATAAATTTTTAACATTTTTATCTAATATGTTTACCAATCTGAATCTAACAGATATGGAAACTTGCTACAAATTATTTCGAAGAGACCTCATTCAATCGCTTGTTTTAAGGGAAAATCGTTTTGGATTTGAACCTGAAGTAACAGCAAAAATATCAAGAATAAAAAATATCCGTATTTATGAAGTGGGCATTAGTTATTACGGAAGAACCTTTGAAGAAGGTAAAAAAATTAGCTGGAAAGATGGGGTTCGAGCAATTTATTGCATTCTAAAATATGGAATATTCAGATTTAATTGATCCCAATAATAAATTCAAATAAAAAAAGGGTCTCCATTCGGAGACCCTTTTTATACTTCGGGTTAAGTCAAAAATTCAATTTTTATTCTTCCTCTTTAACTTCTTCAAATTCCACATCAGTTACATCGTCAGATCCTCCATCAGCAGATCCACCTTCAGGGGCTCCTCCCTCTTGAGCAGCTCCCTCTTGGGCTTTATACATTTCTTCAGATGCGTTTTTCCATGCCTCATTTATAGTTTCCATAGCCACATCAATAGCACTAATTTCTTGGCTAGCATGTGCCTTCTTTAGATTTTCTAGTGCTTCTTCAATAGCAGCTTTTTTATCTCCCAGCTTATCTCCAAATTCTCCTAACTGCTTTTCCGTTTGAAATACCATCTGGTCTGCAGCATTCAATTTGTCCACTCGTTCTTTAGCATCTTTATCGGTTTCCGCATTAGCCTCAGCCTCCTGTTTCATTTTTTCGATTTCTTCCGAACTTAAACCCGAGGATGCTTCAATACGAATCTTTTGTTCCTTACCTGTGGCTTTATCCTTTGCACTAACATTCAAAATACCATTGGCATCGATATCAAATGTAACCTCAACTTGGGGAGTGCCTCTTGGAGCTGGAGGAATACCATCTAAATGAAAACGCCCGATAGTTTTATTATCCTTAGCCATTGGCCGCTCGCCTTGAAGGATATGTATTTCTACACTCGGCTGATTATCGCTAGCCGTTGAAAATACTTCAGATTTTTTTGAAGGAATAGTTGTATTCGCTTCGATTAACTTGGTCATCACAGAACCCATTGTTTCAATCCCTAGAGAGAGAGGAGTAACATCAAGAAGTAAAACATCTTTAACATCGCCTGCTAAAACTCCTCCCTGTATGGCAGCTCCAATTGCTACAACTTCATCAGGATTTACTCCTTTATTTGGCTCTTTACCGAAAAACTTGGTTACTGCATCTTGAATTGCAGGTATCCTAGTTGATCCTCCAACAAGAATTACATCATCAATATCACCAACTGATAACCCAGCATTTTTCAACGCGGACTTACAAGGAGCAATTGTTCTTTCAATTAAATCAGCAGCTAGACGCTCAAACTCAGCACGTGTTAAAGAACGAACAATATGCTTCGGCCCACTTTCGGTGGCCGTAATGTAAGGCAAGTTAATTTCTGTAGTATTAGCGCTTGATAATTCTATTTTTGCCTTTTCAGCAGCCTCTTTTAGACGCTGCAGAGCCATAGGGTCTTTGCGTAAATCTGTTCCTTCATCTTTGTTAAAGCCATCTGCAAGCCAATTAATGATACGATCATCAAAATCATCACCACCTAAGTGCGTATCTCCATCGGTAGATTTTACTTCAAAAACACCATCACCTAATTCTAAGATAGAAACGTCATGGGTTCCACCACCACAATCAAAGACAACGAGCTTCATGTCTTTATTCATTTTATCAATACCATAAGCCAAGGCAGCAGCTGTTGGCTCATTAATAATTCTACGAACTGTTAAACCAGCTATTTCTCCCGCTTCTTTGGTGGCCTGCCTTTGAGAATCATTAAAATAAGCAGGCACCGTAATAACCGCTTCAGAAACATCTGTACCAAGGTAATCTTCAGCTGTTTTTTTCATCTTTTGAAGAATCATAGCGGATACCTCTTGAGGAGTATACTTACGATCATCTATCTTCACTCTTGGAGTATCGTTGTCACCTTTAGCGATTCCATAGGGTACTCTTTTGACCTCTTTGGAAATATTTGAGTAGGACTCTCCCATGAACCTCTTTATTGAAAAAACAGTTTTTGTTGGGTTGGTGATAGCCTGACGCTTGGCAGGATCCCCCACTTTGCGCTCTCCACCTTCAACAAATCCAACAATTGAAGGTGTTGTGCGCTTGCCTTCCGCATTTGGGATTACAACTGCTTCATTTCCTTCCATAACGGAAACACACGAATTCGTAGTTCCCAAGTCGATTCCTATAATTTTACCCATAATGGTTATTTATTCGATTTGGTTGCCATATAGACAATCATTATACCAAGACCAAAACTGAGACAAATTGTCAGTTACATGTCAGAGTATCAAGAAAACTCGCCTTTGCAAACCTGAGTGGACATGTCATTCTGCCAAAAATGAGGCTATCAATTGAGGCCGATGTCAAACCGATATTAGGCCTATCTAAGCCTACCCTGCTCGCAAAAATACCCGCACCATTTTCTACATTGGTAAAAAAAGGAGGATCTTGGAGTATCGTATTCGATGGCTGAGAAACAGATATGTAAGTTGCCAGATCATCTGATCCCGCTGTGAGATGAATAGAAAAACCTCGGAAAAATCTCATATACCCTGGCTTAACTGGTATTACCTCTGACAAGAAAGTGTAATACGACTCATAACTTAGAGAAGTGCTTAAATAGCTCCCTCCATTTAACGAACTGCCGATTGTGTAGGGAAGAAAATATCTAACTGAATGACGAGTGGAGTCATTTTGAGCCCCATCCGGCATCTCCATGTAAAGAAAATCAACATAGCCTTGATAAATACGAGCGTTCACGGCTTGATAAAACTCGATTTCCGCACCCTTACTTGAGGTAAAGCTAAATCTCTGAGTTCCCTGAAAATTTGGACGTTTTATCCTAAAATCTTTTACCATAGGGGTCTCTGCGCTTGCAAAAGCACTACTCAAGCTGTCTTTTTTCAACAATAATTTATATGACCAATCAAGTCGATTATCATTTAATGTGAATTCGGGAATAACTAAACTGTATAGCCGATGTCCTTGATTGGTAAATAAACCAGAGTCCTTTGGAATATCTTGAGTTGTATTCAATGCTTTAGTCCAAAACAAATCTCCGTTATCTTTAAAAGCTTGCAGTTCCAAAACTAGATCCTTGTAATACAAACTGTCCGGATTGTTAATACCGCTGTTTGGACCATCTTGACCAAGGAAAGCTCTCCCTACTCTTACATATTGAGTATCTGAATTCGGATTTAAAGCGCCGTACACCACGGGGATATCCTGAAATGGTGCAGTCACGACAAGGGTGTTATCGCAAGATATAAAACCAACTAAAAGACTAAAAAAAACAAATACTTCTTTTAAATTCATGCGAACAAAGATACCACGCATAGCCTTTGTACTTTTGATTAAAATATCTTAAAATGTCAAAAGAAAAAAAGTTATATAGAAAAGTCACCACAAATAGTCTTTTTGAGATGAAACAACGTAATGAATCTATAGCGATGTTGACTGCCTATGACTTTAGCCTAGCAAGATTAGTTGACAAAGCAGGTATTGATATAATACTCGTGGGAGATTCTGCAAGTAATGTAATGGCAGGCCATGAGACTACTCTTCCAATTACACTAGACCATATGATTTATCATGCATCTAGTGTGATTAGAGCGGTAAAAAGAGCACTGGTTGTTGTGGATCTTCCTTTTGGAAGTTACCAAGGCAATCCAAAGGCTGCTCTTTCTTCATCAATTAGGATCATGAAAGAATCTGGAGGCCATGCTGTAAAATTGGAAGGGGGCCAAGAAATTGCAACAACTATTGAGCGAATAGTCAGCTCCGGCATTCCCGTAATGGGACATTTAGGGCTAACTCCTCAAAGTATATATAAGTTTGGAACATATGCTGTTCGTGCAAAAGAAGAAGAAGAAGCTGAACAACTTTCAAAAGATGCGAAATCATTAGAAAAAGCGGGTTGCTTTGCTATAGTCTTGGAAAAAATACCTGCAAATTTGGCTAAAAAAGTAAGTGATTCGATTCAGATACCAACTATTGGAATTGGGGCTGGTCCAGATGTCAATGGGCAAGTATTAGTATTACACGATATGCTAGGTATCAATACTGAATTTAACCCGAGATTCCTCCGTCGTTATTTAAACTTAGAAGAGTTGATACCTAATGCCGTTGAAAATTATATAACCGACGTAAAGTCTGGCACATTCCCTAATTCAGAAGAAAGCTATTGATACTGTGCAAAATCCTATTATTCTTTTTGAAGATAATCACCTTTTAATCGTTAGCAAGCCACCTAGCCTTCTTGTCCAAGGGGATATAACCAGAGATCCAACACTTAAAGACTGGGCAGAAGCAGATCTTGCTCAACGTCATAATAAACCTGGAAAAGCATTTATTGGTCTGCCGCACAGGCTGGATAGACCAAGTTCAGGGATAGTCGTATTAGCTAAAACCTCCAAAGCACTAACAAGAATCAGTAAGGCATTTGCAGATAGATCCGTTAAAAAAACTTATTGGGCTGTTGTTGAAGGAATTCCAAAAAAAATAAGTACAAAACTTATCCATTCTTTATGGAAGGATAGTCGCCTGAAGAAAAGCTTTGTTTCAAATAAAAAAGAAGCTAAAGAGGCCATATTATCATACCGAATATTGAGCTCTGGGGATAGGTATAGCTTATTAGAAGTAAATCTTGAAACGGGAAGACACCATCAAATACGATGTCAATTAAGTACCATTGGACATCCCATAAAAGGGGATCTAAAATATGGAGCTAAAAGATCTAATCCTGGAGGAGCAATTCACCTGCATGCTCAAATGATACAAATAAAGCATCCTGTTAAAGATGAAATCCTAAAAATCACGGCGCCTCCACCAAATGAAAACCTTTGGTCAGAATTGAATAAAAAAGCTTGTTATGAAAAAATATAAATCCGGTCTCTAATTTTATTAAAAATGAAATTAAAATTATTCAAATGGAATAGCCTGAGCTTTTTAAGTGGGGCTCTTTTTTCTTGGATTATTCCTTTAAGTCAAAACGCTCATGTAATAGCTCGCGGCATTATACTTGACTGGTCAATTATAATTTTAGTTCACTCCGCAGCATTATTTGGTTTTTCTAAATTATTCTCTTCGGAGAACTCTTTGGGGAAATAACTATGACCTAATATGGATCAACATCAATAATTATTTTTACCGACCTAAAATCAGCATTAAAATACATAGAGCCATTAATCTTACGTAATTTTTCTTTTAAAGAGAATAAGCCAGGGCCCGCAGGGAGTTTTATCCATATATGCTGGATATGCATATTTTTTATACGAGAAATATTAGGTTCATCTGGACCTAATATTCCACCACCAAAATTTCGATACAATTTTTCAGCCAAGAAATTAGCAGCTTCCCGAACAGTTATTTGTTTGCGATGACGTAATTCTATTCGAATCATTTTAACAAATGGCGGATAATGATGTAATCTGCGATCTTCTAAAAGGTTTCTCGCCATATGATCATATTTTCCCGACTTAACAGCAACTAAAATAGGATGATCAGGGGTTGCAGTCTGTATAATAACATGACCTTGACTCTCACGCCTTCCTGTTCTTCCTGAAACTTGAGAGAATAACTGAAAAGCACGTTCATGAGCCCTAAAGTCTGGCATCTGGAGAGCATTGTCAGCATTTAGAATAATGGCTAGAGATAAACCAGATATATCTAAGCCTTTCCCAATCATTTGCGTACCGACAACAATATCAGCTCTTCCTGTCTCAAGCCAATCAATAAAATTTGACATAGATTTCTTTTTCCTCGTGGAGTCTGAATCTATTCTTATTATTGTAGAGTCAGGAAATATCTCTTCGAGACTCTCTTCTACTCTTTCTGTTCCAGCGCCTCTTAACTGCCATGCGGACTTTTGACAAGAAGGGCAATTAGTTGATATTTTTCTACCTTGACCACAATAATGGCACTTCAATGACTTTGATTCCTTATGATAGGTTACAGCGACATCACAATCTGAGCACGGCTCTGTCCAACCGCAAGACATACAGGTTAAAAAGGGAGAATACCCTCTTCTATTATGAAAGATCAAAACTTGCTGCTCATTTAACAAAGTGTCACTTATCGCCTGAACTGCCGGCTTAGAGAGCAGACCCTCCATCATTTTTAAGGATTTATACTTCACTAAAGACAACATTTCTACAATGGGTTTTTTGGATTTCCCAAATCTCTCATTCAATTGCACCTTGTGATATTTGCCTTGTTGGCAATTATAAAACGTTTCGAGACTTGGAGTAGCTGAACCAAGTACAACTCCAGCTCCAGTCTGATTAGCAATCCATACGGAAGCATCGCGGGCATGATATCTAGGGGAAGGATCATATTGTTTGTAGCTGGTTTCATGCTCTTCATCGACAATAATTAAACCGACATTCTCCATTGGTAAAAAAACACCTGATCTTGCAGCTAGAATAAGCTTCGCTCCCCCTCCAGGGTTCAATAAGGACAGCCAGATATCTCTTCTTTGGCTTTCAGTAACCTGACTATGATAAACAGACACCACATCTAATCCCATAGAGCTCTCCAAACGTTTGTAAAGCTGAGCCGTAAGGGCTATTTCTGGAACTAACATTAACACATGCATACCTTCCTTTAGAACTTTATCAGCCAGTTTTAAATATATTTCTGTTTTACCACTCCCTGTTTCACCCTGTAACAAAACAGGTTTTTTATTATCCAATCCTGATATTATATCATTAAGAACATTGCCTTGAACATCTGAAAGTTTGATCTTATCACCTTCAGAAACAGCTTCGATAGTAGAATGAAGCATGGTTTTTTCAAGAATTCCTTTCTCTCTCAAGGCATTTAAATGAACTGTCTTGATGGATGAATACTCCTGCATGACTATTTGAGAAACCCATGGATAGAATTCTTTATCAGAGTCTATCTGATTAGAACAAATTTGAAAATATGTCATTAAAGCCTCTGATTGCAACTTTGCTCGCGACAGTTTTTCAAATACCTCAGAGATAATTCCTGTATCTGATTTTTTACTTACCCACCTCCAATGTGGAACTGATCCATCTCCAAGAGTGAAGGGACCAATGTCATTCTCTTTAAGTTTGAAAAAAACAGGAAGAGCAGACTGCATAACCTCACCAATAGGACATATATAGTATTGAGCAAGCCAATTCCAAAATTCAATTTGTTGATTATGGATTAATGGGAGATTATCTAAAACTCGAATGATTGGCTTGCACTCAAATTCTGGAGCATTGTAAATAATATTTTGAATAACGCCCATTAAACATTTTTGTCGTCCAAAAGAAACATGGACCCTTAATCCTTTTATAGGATCAGATTGAGCATTCCATTGATAAGTAAAAGTTGAATGGACTGGAACAGGTAGAATAACTTCAACCCACATACTACTAGGATAAAGCCTGTAAGAGTTCCAACAAATAAGGACTAATAATTGCGTTATGCTTAATTGCATTATCAAGAGGAACATGTACAAGTTCACCTCCCGATATACCAATCATTTCTCTATTTCGTCCTTCTTTTATTGCTAATAAGGCACCATGGCCAATTCTACTGGCTAAAATTCTATCAAAACCATTTGGTTTACCCCCTCTCTGGATATGGCCCAACACTGTGACTTTTGTCTCCCAATTTGGGAATTCATTCTGAACAATTTTTGCAACTTCATATGCTCCTCCTTCCGAATCTCCCTCAGCAACGATTATAATTCCAGATCGTCGCTTTTTCTTAAAATCAGTCTTTAAATAATTCACCAATCGATTCAAATCTGTTGGAGTTTCTGGTATCAAAACACCCTCTGCTCCAGCAGCAATACCTGTTCTTAAAGCTATCAATCCAGCATCACGACCCATTACCTCTACAAAAAATAATCGATTATGAGATGCCGCAGTATCACGAATATTATCCACAGCATCAATTGCTGTATCTACTGCAGTTTGATAGCCAATGGTGTAATCTGTTCCAAACAAATCATTATCAATTGTTCCAGGGCAGCCAATAACAGGTATTTCATGCTCCATTGAAATCAGGTTTGCACCCATCAATGATCCATCTCCACCGATTACAATTAAACCTTGTATACCATGGGACTTAATGATTGAAGATGCCTTAGATCTACCCTCTTCTGTCCTAAATTCTGAACTCCTTGCTGTTTTTAAAAACGTACCTCCTCGATGAATAATATTACGAACATCATAACGAGTTAAACTAATGCTATCATTTTCCAATAGTCCTTCATATCCTCGATAAAAACCTGTAACCTCAATATCATGAAATGATGCCGTTCTAACAACAGCACGAATACATGCATTCATTCCTGGAGCATCTCCCCCTGAAGTAATTAATCCTATCTTTTTCATTCTCTAAAAATATCGAACTCTTGCCACATACAATCCAAATCCCCGTTTTGAAAAGGTATTTGTTGTTTGGATTTCATTTGTAACGCTTTTGAGGCTTTTGCACTAGGGACTACAACCCATGCGGTCCAACCTTGATAGACTTTTCTCAAATGCTCACCCATTGCCCGATACGTAGTTTCAACATCAGTATCAATTCTGCGACCATAAGGGGGGTTTACGACCAATATACCTCGCTCTGCAGGAGGAGTTGTTTTCAAGAAATCTTCAAGAGACCAGGATACTTTATCTTCAACTAAAGCTGAGGTTGAGTTCAATTTTGCTACCCTTAAAGCATCAGGATCTATATCAGAACCAAAAATATGCTGTGATGACTCTTTTATTCTTTTCAAAGAAGCAGCTTCAATTATGGCATGCAAATCTTTGTCATAATCCAGCCAATGCATGAATCCAAATGAATTTCTATAAATTCCTGCAGGAAGACGGTCAGCAATTATTGAGGCCTCAATAGCCATAGTTCCAGAGCCGCACATTGGGTCGTAGAGAGTTCTATCTCCCCTATAGCCAGTTAATCGTATTAATCCATTTGCTAGTACTTCACTCATTGGTGCAAGAGTCATCTCTTTTCGGTATCCCCTTCTATGAAGTGAATCTCCTGATGAATCCATACTAATTGTGCAATGTCTCTTATTTAAATGGAGTTCAATTCTAATTTGCGGGGATTCTCTTTCAACAGAAGGCCGCTTCCCTGTTCTAGATCTAAATCGATCTACAATGCCATCCTTTAAAACCAGAGCAGCATAACCTGTATGACTAAATTCAGGGTGGGTGCCAGATGCAAATACAGCAAATGTTTTGTCAGGATGAAACCACTTTTCCCAAGGTATTTTCTGAGCGGCAAAAAGTAAGTCCTCAGATTTATTAACTTCAACAAACTTGATAGGCCTTAAAATTCTTATTGCTGAACCTATGCAAATATTAGCTTTATACATAAACCCTAAATCCCCTTTAAACCTTACTGCCCTTGTCATTAACTGAATGTCCCTTGCTCCAAGTTTAAGCAGCTCATCTCTTAAAACGTCTTCTAAACCCATAAGAGTTTTTGCGATGAATACCTCATCAGGTGGGTGGTTACCGGACATTGATTGATTCTTTAAAGTTGAATTTGATTAGAATTAATGGTTATTATCTGGTTTGTAATTAAGTCTTCCTAGAACTTTTACTAATCCCTCTGAAACTGGGAAATCTACATAATAAGATGTTCCTTTTAACGTATCTCCTGCCAAGAGATACTCGAAAATAGAATCTTTTTTTATATCCTTATTTTGTCGCAAATCCAATTCTATTTTAAAGTAGCCCTCTTTCAGAGAAATCAGTTTATAATTAATCGAGAAAAATCGTTCTTCATTAAATTCAGTCGTATCTATTTTCAGAGATAATTTCCCATAATCTTGATCAATCGATGACGAATCCGTATTTTTTTTACACCCTTGTAAACCACATATTAATCCGAAAAAAATTAATCCAAGTTTTGCATATCTATTATTCATTACTCTTCAGTCTGGTTCTGGCCATCAAAGATACGACCTTCACGTATCTTTGATTTTGACAACCTAACAATGGATATACTATTTTTTATTGGTGGAATTATCGCTGGAGTAATAAATACTCTTGCTGGAAATGGATCTGCTTTAACAGTGAGTTTATTATTATTTGGTGGTCTTGACGGAGCTGCAGCAAATGCCAGTAACCGAATTGGTGTAATCACACAAACAATTACTGGAATTTTTAGTCTAAAAAAAACATCGAGAAGAAACTATTTATTTTTAAAAGGGAAAAATCTCATTCTACCAACTTTTTTAGGGTCTGCATCCGGTGGCTTAATTGGAAGTCAAATTTCTGCAGAAACCATGGAGTGGTCTCTGGCATTTGTCATGACGGGCATGTTGGTTACTTTATTTTGGAAAAAAGATCGATGGAAAGGTTTTTCTGAATCTTCAAGAAATTTAAATTCTTTCAAATCAGGAATTCTTTTTTTCTTAATTGGGTTTTATGGTGGTTATGTACAAATGGGGATAGGGGTTTTAATGCTATCAGTGCTAGTATTAGCAGATAAATGGAGCCTTAGAGATGCTAATGTAATTAAGTTGCTAATGGCAGCGGTATTGGCGGTACCAGCTGGCCTCATTTACATTTATAATGATCTTATAGTATGGAAACCAGCTCTAATTCTTGCTTTTGGAAGTTCCATAGGCGCCTGGTTTGGAGCTCGTTATATCGTTAGAATACCAAAAGCACAACGATATGTCAGGTGGCTATTAATTTTAGTGGTGTCAGGTGGGGCTATTCAAGCTATCTACAAGGCGATTGTATAAATTTTAATCCATATGATTATTGCAATATCTCTGTATTATTGCAATATCTCTGTCGATTTTAATTTTGCCAATTATTTGGAGTGGATTGCTTTTATCTGGGTTTTTATTACCTCAAGGTGTTCACGCTGACCATATTTATTAACTTTAGAAAATGGCAACAATAAAATTTGGTGGAAGCCCAGCTCAAACCGCTGGAGAACTGCCTGAGTTAGGAAGCAAAGCTCCAAACTTCAAATTAACTTCTGGTGATTTGTCAGAAATGAGTCTTTCCGATTTTATTGGAAAAGTTATTGTTTTAAATATTTTTCCCAGTATCGGAACGGGAGTGTGTCAAAATTCTGTCAAGAAATTCAATGAACTAGGAACATCCTTAAAAAATGTAACTATTTTAAATATTAGCAGAGATATGCCATTCTCACTCCATCAATGGTGCGGAGCTGAAGGATTAGAAAATGCTATAGTCTTATCGGAAATGAGAGATAATCTATTTTCAAAAAACTATCATGTAAGAATGACAAATACAAAGTTTGCAAGTTTGTTCAGTCGCTGTGTAATAGTACTTGACTCAAAAGGATTTGTTTGTTATTCAGAGCAGGTCTCCGAGATTGGTAATGAACCAAATTACGAAAAGGCACTAGAAGCAATAAAGAATATTTCAACTTGAAAACTGTAAAATGTCCTTCATGTTCAAAATGGTATGAGGTAAATATTACTGAAAACAGGTATGATTATTTGTGTAAATTCTGTGGCGCGCATTATGCTTTTGAAACGTCTGAAATGGAAGCTCATAAAAATCAAATGAAATCGACTGTTAGCGAACCACCTTTGAAATGGAGGAAATTTGGTGATATTCACTGGGCACTGGTCATACCCAACAATATTGCTTTTTTAATTCAATGCCTAATTTTTATAATCATAACGATAATAGGTATTATTGTCTCACCCCTATGAAAAAGAAACCAATTAAATTCTATTCTTTTAAAGTTGAATATCGCGACTGAAGATCTCTTTGTATGTTTTCTAGCCTTCGGAAATGATTCATAGCTGCCATGTTTCTACCCAATTTTTTATTCATCGATAAGATCGAATCGAAATCACCTAAAGCCTGAGAGCATTTACTAAAATCCTGCATCCATAAATAAGCTTCAGCAATATTTAGTAATAACAGTCCTGCCTGAACAGATCCAATTCTTGCTTTTTTATCATTTGGCGCGTAGTTGCCATATTCTTCCTTCCATATGTCAATGGCGGATATAAGTTTAGTCTCAAACTGCTCCCGCATATCAGAATCAATACCCAATCTATATGCTCCTACTAAAGACTGTGATGCACTATTTATATTATCATAGTTATTTTTCTTTGTAGTTCTAAAAGTCCAAATCTCAGTACGATAATTATTAATAGTTACAAAACCATATTTCATGGATAAATATTTTGAAAGATCCTTTAGAGCATTTTCCAAAGCCATTTTTTCTGAAGCTTGGAAATTTCTTTTCTCAACTTTCCCCAAGGCTGCCGAACTAATTCCTCCTCCTAGCATTTTTCCTGCGAACTCCTCGGGGTCAGTGATGTTGTAAACACCCGTATAATTTTTATTTTCTATATGCCCTTCATCATCGGTAATTATAGCTTCAATTGATATACTTGTTGTCATATCAGCACGAAAACGTGTGATAGTGTTTCCATCTCGAACAACTCTAATTTTTCGAGAAGAAGACGAACATATAGGTCTATTAATGATAATGTTAACACTTGCATTTGCAGACTCCGATTTATCCAAACCCTCTATAGATACAAAACTTGTCAACCTAGCACTTGAGTGGATGGTTGGAAAATATTTGTTGTAAGGTAAGTTACTTCCATCTACAGCTTTTATTTTCAATTTTTGGTTCATTTTTAAACTATTCCACTCTTCCAGGGCATAATCATTCTCCTCTTTTTCAATTTTAATTTCCTCTTCATAAGTAACACTTCCCGATGAGGAATACTTGAAATCTTTTGATAGCATGGACTGAGGAGGCTGAACAAAATCGAAACTAGATCTAAGAGCCTTTGGGTTTTGTCCAGAAACAATAAGACAAGCAAATGATAAAGCGGTGAAAAGAGAAAATTTAAATTTCATAGTCAATTAATTTTTTAATTTGATAGGCTTAATCTAAAAAATGGTGCTTATAAACAAATCATTAATCTTTTGAGGAATTGAAAACCCAACTAAATGCAGAGGGAAATCGTTCTCTCCAACCCAGTTCTCCATGGTAAGAGGCCGGGTCTTTAATCCATAAATAATCTTTATTTCTTTTTAAACCTATAGAGTCTAAGTTAGCTAATAATAAATCAATTCCTGGCTGCAATTGAGATTCTAGACCAAGACCACCGTTGTCAATATAAAATGGAGTTGTCGGTTTCTTATATCCACTAGCAGCCCATGGGGTCAAAGCATCAACACTAAGACCATCCCCAGCATTAACTAAAACAGCTGGAGAAAAAGACATCACTCCATCAAATAAATAGTCATATTCTGTTGCCAAACGGAATGCCAAAACTCCTCCCATGCTGGATCCAGCAAAGAATATTTTAGGTACAACACCCATATCTCCCGTTACAGGATAATTATCAAGCACAAAAGGAATTATAGTTTGAGTCAAATATTTTATGGTCGCGTCTCCTAAATCTCCAGGCCCATACTCTAACCTTCTATTATTACCACTTTCAGAACAATCTAGGGCCACCACTAAAATGTCCCTATCGATAATATTAGAATCAATTAATGAAATAATTGACTCGTCTACAGCCCAGTCCACTCCATATGTACTTGATGAAGGGTCGATAACATTTTGACCATCTGACATTAATAATATATCAAACCCCGAAATACTCTTATTTTTTCTAAAATCATAAGGAGACCAAACCCACATCCTCCTACTCGGAATAATTCCATCAGGATCAATAGGAGATTGTAAAGTCTCATGATAACCCGATATTTGACCATCAATAATTATCTCTGCTGGACCGAAATAATCACAATGAAAAATTGTATCCATTCCATTCCAACCTCCTAAGTCACGATTAGAACCCACCTCATCTAATAATGCCTCTTTTTCCCATGTGCCTAAAGTTATTTTATATGAAAATGCACTGTCTTCACTGTTGAAATAGAGCGACCAACGAAGTGAATCTTTTCTTGTAAATGGAATTCCCCTACCATTCCACTGTCCTAACTGATCATTACTCCCAGTGATGAAAATTGTATCTGAATCAACTAGAGGAACAGATGTAAATAATTGTATTTCAACACTTTGAATATCATTTTGAAACTTATTTCGGGGGCCACATCCTGTTGTTGTAAATGCTGTAAAAACTACAATTACAATTATTTTTTTAAAGTTTATCACAACTCACGAATTAATTTAAATTTCCTTCGATACAAATCTCGAACGATACCATCACTCAGCCCAATCTTTGGAACGTACACTTTCTTTGCTCCTGACAATTCCATTATTTTTTGAAATATTTCCAATGCAGGAATAATGACATCTGCCCGATCAATATTTAGGCCCAAAGAGGTTATTCTTTGCTGATGATCCATTTTAGTTAGAACGCCATGTAAATGATTTATGTAATTCAAAGAAAGGGGTTCATCTATCGATTTATTGCTCATTTTATGCACTTTATTGATATTTCCACCAGATCCAATTATTGCTAGGTTTACATTTAAAACATTAACATGATCAGATATCCAAGACTTCAAGTCAGACCAATTTTCACTTTGCTTACCACCAAGAAGAATCCGAACTGTTCCTAATTGAAAAGAGTTAGACAAAACGGGTTGGTGATCCTGAAAAAGAGTTAATTCGGTCGATCCCCCGCCAACATCTACAAATAACAGATTTTTTTCAGAAGGTTGAATTTTATCAAAAAGCTTTGCTTTAAAGACTAAGCGCGCTTCTTCTTCCCCATCAATTATTTCGATATCAAGACCCGTTTCTTTTTTTATCTCTTTCAACCAATATTTTCCATTTTTTGATTCGCGCATCGCGGAAGTTGCACATGCACGATAATCTTCGATATCATTAACTCGCATTATTGCTCCAAATGCACGCATTGAATCAACTAATCTTTTACCCGATTTTTTTGATATCTCTCCTGATGAGAATACATCCTTTCCCAGCCTTACAGGAAGTCTCGTAATTGAAACCTTTTTATAGTGAGTATAATCCTCCGAATAAATAATATTTGTTATCAACAATCTCAACGAATTTGAGCCAATATCTATTGCAGCTATCCTGGTGATTTTCATTTTTTTAAACCATTTTTTAACTGATCAGCAACATATTTATGCAGTCGAATTTGACTTCTTATTTTGGGACCAGCAATATGACGGTAAGATTTACTCGCATCAATTCCGTTTAATCTACTCTTCACGTTATCCTTCCATAGAATATCTAAATGATCTTTAATCTGACTTTTAATGTTTTTATCATAGATCGGAACACCAACCTCTATTCTTAGATCTAAATTTCTCGTCATCAAATCAAACGAAGAAATATACATATTCCAATCTCCATTATTACTAAAGGCATACACTCTTGAGTGCTCTAGATATCGGTCAACAATGGAAATCACCTCAATATTCTCAGAGAGATCTTTTACCCCCGGAATAATGGAGCAAATCCCCCTAACGAT
>Ga0209601_1000353_pt1 | contig 36871 bp, 30 predicted proteins | sample COGITO_mtgs_1104_4_FD_184796 | JGI IMG/M metagenome (GOLD analysis project Ga0209601, IMG submission 184796) | Pelagic marine microbial communities from North Sea - COGITO_mtgs_110426 (SPAdes) (version 2) | ecosystem: Environmental > Aquatic > Marine > Epipelagic ...
GGATTTGGAAACAACTCGACAAAAGCACAGCTATCAAAAACTCATCTCCGATTTTGAGGATAGGCAAATTGACATTTTAGTAGGAACTCAAATGCTTTCTAAGGGATTGGATTTTGACAATGTGAGTTTGGTAGGAATCATTAGCGCGGATTCTATTTTGCATTACCCCGATTTTAGAGCTTACGAAAGAGCCTACAGCCTTATGGAGCAAGTTGCAGGTCGAGCTGGTCGTAAAAACAAAAAGGGAAGAGTAATTATTCAGTCCTTTGACAGCGATAATCCCATCTTAAAGAAGGTGCAACAGCACGATTACACTGGGGTATTTCAAGAACAATTGAAACATCGAGAACAGTTTTACTATCCGCCCTACTCTCGGCTCATTCAAATTACATTAAAACACAAAGACCCTCAATTTTTAAGAATTGCTGCCCAACATTTTGGAAAATATTTAAAGCCAACTTTTAAAGAAAATATGTTAGGTCCTGAAGCTCCAACGATTGCCCGGATAAGAAATTGGTACATCGAACAGCTATTACTGAAAATTCCGGCAAACCAAACCAACAAATCAATAAAGCGTTTGATTCGTGAGGCAATAGACCATTTTAAAAGTCAAAAAGAATTTAACGGTGTCCGAATTATTTTAGATGTTGACCCCCAATAAACTTTATAATTTTGCCGCTTAATTAGAAGATACCAAATCGATTGAATTACAAATACTTATATATTATACTACTGTTTCCAGCTATTGTTTTCGGGCATAAAAACAAGCCTAAAACAGGTTTTGGAAAAACCAACAGTAACTTTTATAAACATGAATTTGATGTTGGTATTGGTGTACTTAATTATTTGGGTGAATTAGGAGGAAGTGACGGTGCACCTAAAAACTTTTCGGTTGGTGATGCGGAAATCTCTCAATTTAAATTTGCCTTTACTGGAGCATGGCGTTATAATCTTGCTCCTAAGTTTTCCATTAGAACAAGTTATACCGTTGGGCAAGTTTCAGGAAGTGACGAACTAACCAATGAAGTAACTAGAAATTACCGAAACCTGGCCTTTAGAACCAACATCAATGAATTGATGGTGCTGGGTGAGTTTTTTATAACACGAGCAGATTACGGCCACAGTTTTCACCGAACAGGGGTTACTGGTAGAACTGGGACGAGCTTATCGCTGAGTCTGCATACCGGTATTGGTTTTTTAAAATTTAATCCAACCTACAATGGAGTAGATCTTCAACCTTTAAATACCGAAGGGCAAGGATTAGATGGCGCTGAAAGCCCCTATAAGTTGAACACATTGATTTTGCCAATCGGATTTAATATAGGTTATGAAATCACAAAATGGATGCGAATTGGATTGGATGTAACCCAGCGCTTTACTCGAACCGACTATTTGGACGATGTTAGCGGAAATTACTACGATAAAGAATTAATTAGAACAGCCTATGGTGATTTGGCTGCAGAAATGTCTGACAGAACTGACGGAAGTAGACCTTGGACAGAACCAGGTGCTCCTCGAGGAAATCCCGACAACAAAGACAGTTATTTTTCATTGATGGTGGTTGCAACCTACACTCCGTTTATTAGATCTTACAAGGCTACTAAAAGAAGGTACAAGGCAAAATTCTAAGCGAATAATGGCTTTTCACTTCAAACAATTTAAAATCGAGCAAGAGAATGCTCCTTTTAAAATTGGCACTGACGGATTACTTTTAGGAGCTTGGGCAGCACACGAACAAGCAAAAAACATCTTGGATATTGGAACCGGCACGGGCTTAATTGCTCTGATGATGGCGCAGCGATTTCCTCTTGCTGCCATTGAGGCCATTGAGTTGAATCCTCAGGCAGCTAAAATAGCTTCGCATAACTTTGAGCAAAGCCCTTGGAAGGATAGAATTTCAACTCAAATTGGCGATTTCAAAAGTCATTCTTTTGCTCAAACATTCGATTTGTTGGTTTCTAATCCACCCTTCTTTAGCAGTGGCAAGCTTTCTGAAATGACAGGTAAAAACCTTGCACGACACAACATTGAATTGACCCTAGCTGAATTGATGGAGAGCAGCTCGAAACTACTTTCCAAAAAAGGGGTTTTAGGAATCGTTTTACCATATGATCTCATGGAGGAAACAATAAACATAGGCTCCCAATTTGACTTTTTCCCAAAACGAATTTGTAAAGTTCTGCCTACTCCAAATTCAGCTCCAAAGCGCTTCTTAGTTGAGTTTTCATTTGTGAAGACCAAACTTCAAACAACTGAACTCGTGCTGGAAGAAAGTGGAAGACATAACTATTCAGCAACATACAAAGCACTCACTCGACCTTTTCTACTCGATAAATAACTCGCAAGAAGGAATTACTTTAGCATCGAATTATGTTGGAATTGTTTTCAAATAATCAGTTGTGTTTGCTTTTAATAGGAGGCATTTGCTTTGCAACAAGTTTAGCCTTTCATGTGTATAAACAAGAAACCCATGCGCTGTATTTTTTGGTAACCGCCGCATTCGCACTCTTCAGTTTTGCTGCCTTTTTGGATCCTTTTTTAAACCTGTGGGATGAACGTTTTCATGCCTTGGTTGCAAAAAATATGTTGGAACATCCGCTCCAGCCTACATTATATGCTGACCCAGTAGTTCAAATGGCTTACGACCGATGGGATAGAGCTATCGTTTGGTTGCACAAACAACCCTTGTTTCTCTGGCAAATAGCTCTCAGCTTTAAACTGTTTGGCGTATCGGAATTCACACTCCGATTGCCTAGCATTGCGCTGCTTAGCGTTAGCGTTTATGCCATTTATCGATCGGGCAAGTTATTAGTAAATGGGCAAGTTGGTTTTTTAGCTAGTACTCTGTTTATCAGTTCGTTTTATATACAGGAACTCATTGCGGGCAGGCAACAACTCGATGTAAACGACGCCGCCTTTCTAGGCTACATTACTTTAAGCATTTGGTCACTGCTCGAGTATTTAAATTCAAAAAACAAAAGATGGCTCATTTTAATTGGCTTATTCTCTGGAGCGGCAATTTTATGCAAGTGGCTAGTAGGCCTTTTTGTTTACTTAATTTGGGGGATATTTAAGCTACTCAGCAAAGAGTGGCAACCAAGGCAACAACTGGAAATAGGCGCATCATTAGCGGTTTCAACAATCATTGCGCTTCCTTGGCAAATATATTCTCATGTAAAATACCCTAAAGCAGCGGCTGAAGAAATGGCTTACAATTCAGCTCATTTTTTTACCGCTATCGAAGGGCACGAAGGCAATTGGTGGTATCATTTTGAACAAATGAACAGCATTTATGGAAGCTGGGTATTGTGGGTAATCCTACCTGCTTTAGTTGCTTTTTGGGCCTATTCCAAAGACAAAAAACAGAGTTTAGCGCTTATCTTATCGCTCATCTTTCTGTATGTCTTCTTTTCTATGGCGGCTACAAAAATGCCCTCCTTCACCATTGTAGGAGCGCCAATTATTTTTACGGCTTTGGCTGCCGCAATTTATTACCCCTTGAATAAACTTTACCAGCGTTTTAATCTTCAAACAATTAAAAATTCAAGCTTTGTCCTTGTCGTATTGATACTGGTTGCAACAAGAGTCGATTTACAGACCATTGAACGCACCCATTTTAATGCCAATGGGACTAATGAATATTTAGAAAAACTGTCCTCCAATCGCTTACTTTTTACATCCCTAAACCTTCCAGAAAACTCAGTTTTACTGAATGTTAAAGGCAGGCATTACATTGAAGCAATGTTTTACACCGGTCTTCCTGCCTACAACTTTATTCCAGAAACAGCAGAATTGCAACGTTTGATTAAAAATGGAAAAATGCTCTATATTTTCAAGCGTGAGGCAACTTTACCTAAAATTGAAGCAGATTTAGATCAGATCACGATTATTGATAAATCGGTTGAAGGTTGGGATTAAGTTAGACCTGCTTAATTTCCTGCACCAATTGTTTAGACTGCTCCCAGTCCATATGAACAATAGGTAGAGAATATATCTCCGGTAGATCAACTGGATATTTTTCGTTCAACAGGTTATCGATAGCCGTAAATAGTAAACCTTTGGTTTTTCCAGTGAGTAAAAAAAGGTCGTGGTATGCTATTTTTCCATTTTCAAGTGTAACCCGCTTTTGATTCGGCAATAGGTTTAGATCAATCGCATAATGCCCCTTAATAAGCAATTCAGCTATTTCCAATATTTATTTTTCCGATTTTGAAGAAACTCTTAATTGAATCATAGGGTTTGATTTAAAATTCCGTACACATAGTTTGCTGTCAATCTTGCTTTCTGGTTTTTGCTCATCAGTTCTATCAACTTTAACCTAGCTTTTAAGTAACCTACCTCTCTACTATTTACCATAAATAAAGAACTCTCTCCAGCCTCAAACATAGAGCGCTCACCTTCTAACAATCTATTGTAATCGATCACAGTTTGACGATACAATTCAATTTGATCTAAGGTGATCCTCCAACTGTTTAAAGATGCTGTTGCTTTATAGGACAATTGCTCCCGTTTATTTGCCATTTGGAGCTGTGCTTCGTTTTGCTTTATTTGAGTGAGTTTTAAGTCCCCACGCTCTTTTCTTAATGCAATCGGCATACTAAAACTTACCCCCCAATTGTAGTTGTTGGTAGAATACTCGCTGAACACATCACCTCCGACGGGCTGACTGATAGCATTGTATTTCAAATTTAAATCGGGTTTTAGTTGTTCTCGTTTTAATCGAGCATCAATCTCCAAGGTCTCTACCTTGTACTGATATTGCAATAGTTCTGGATGATTCTGAATCAAGCTGTCCATCTTAGAATAAAAATCACCCGAAAGTTCTTTTGTGTTCATACCTTCAACTGTAAACGGAATAGTAGTCGTTTGCAATTCAAGGGGAACAATACCTTCCTTCCATAAAAAGACCGCTAAATAGGCAGAGGCATTTTGATACTCAAGTTGAAATTGTTGCAATTCTAAGGATCGGTTTTGAACTTGAATCCAACTTTCTACGGTATCAATAATTGGTACATCACCAAAAATAGCGTTGTTTTTTACGCCTTGAAATCGTTGGTTGGCCAGTTCATATCCTTCTTCCAAAACAATCATATCATTATACGATTGAAACCATGCCCAATACGCTTTTCCTGCTTCATACAATAGGTCGTTTAATATTATTCGCTGCTGAGCTTCGCTGCTTTCTCTGAAAATTTTTGCTCGTTTGAGCTCTGCCCTTCTTTGATCAATGAATAAGCCATTACCTATAGGCAATTCTATTCCTGCATACCACAATCCACTTCCAGGGGTACTATTTTCTGGGTTCAGGTTGGTGCCTTCGTTATTTTCATAACCCGCTTTGACCGCTAAACCGAACCAAGTCGGAACTTTAAGGCCAGCATCCAATAATTCGTAATACTCGTCTCCTTTAAACTGTTTTTGCGAAAAGTCTCCGTATAGTTTTGGGTCGAACCCTCCTCTTGCCTTCAGTAGATAAGCATCTCCTCTATCTAGCGCCAAATCTGCTTGCCTAGACAGCGGGTGGTTTTCCTTCACCATTGACATGAATTTTTGGTAAGTAAATACCGTAGAATTAGTGTCACCTTGTGCCTTAAGACTGTCACTTTGTGCCTTTAGCGAAAAGGAATTAGCCCATAGAAGACCAGCGGTTAATATGAATGATGAAATACGCATGGTTTATTTCTTTCCCATTTGAGCTTTCTTTGGAGCACCACCAGTTGCTTCTACATCGTAATAATCTGGTGGAAACCCATTTACTTGTCGCCACAGTTCATACCAAACCGGCACATCTTTTAACAAAAGCATATTCGTAGTTCCAGCACCAACGCGCAGTGCGTCTGGCCACAAATGATCAGAAGTATCTGGTTTAACCAAAATTCTGTAAAGTCCATTATCACTAATAAAATTATCAATAGCAAATACTTCCCCTCCATAAGTTCCGTAACTGGTATTTGGCCAGCCGGAAAATATAATTGCAGGCCATCCATCAAATTGTATACGTGTTTTTTCTCCTTTTCTAATCAAAGGAAGATCAATAGGCTTTACATACATTGCCACCGCTAAATCGTATTTAGCAGGCATAATACTTACTATAGAAGCCCCTTCTTTTATGGTCTCACCAATTCCAGATTGAATGGCTTTTGTCACATATCCATTCTGCGGTGAAGTGATATAATACATTCCCGTACGAATTGAGTAATTCATGTACTGATTTTGCAGCTTAGTTACCACAGCCTCTGCATCATACATACTCGAAAGTGCTGTGTATTTATTGGACTCAGCTTTTGCAATGTCATCTCTATATTGAGCAGCAATAGAGGTAAGTTCGACCCTCGCATTTATAACTTGATTTACACTTGATAATAATTTGTTTTCATAACCAATCTTATCCGACTCGCTCTTTCTAAGCTTTAGTTTTTTGTTTTCTAAATCCGTCAGTGATTTCAATCCCTGTTTTTGCAGATTCTCAAATCGATCAAATTGTTTTTGTGCAATTTCATAATCTATTTCTGCAGCCTTAAAAGCAATACTATCACTTTGCACTTTCAATTGAGCCTGGCGTAATTTGTTTTTAGCTTGTTCAATTTTTAGTCTACTGGTCTGTGCTAGGGCATCAACTTGATTATCCAATGCCTTCACTTTTTCCATGTAAGATTTAACTGACATTTCTTTAGCTTTTAACTGTTCATCAGTCCGCTCCAAAAGATTTGGGTCAAAATAAGCATCCTTTATTTCAGAAATAAACAGTATGGTATCTCCTTTATTTACATAATCACCTTCTTTTACATGCCATGCTTCTATTCGTCCGGCAATAATCGAATGAATAGTTTGGGGGCGCTGATCTGGGCGCAATGTGGTTACCTGACCTTTAGCTCTTATATTCTGTGTCCAAGGAAGCAACAGCAATACAATTCCAACAGCAGATAATGATAAGATTAGACGGAGAAATACTTTTCCAGAAAGCTTAGACTCTACATAACTCAATGATGAGTAGTTTTCTCGCTTTATTCGCTTTTTAATACTCGTATGTGATATGTTAAGCATGGCCGTTAGTATTAAAGTTTGCGATAGTTTTTAAAGACTCATAATCCCCATCATGGGTCACTTTTCCTTGATCCATTATAACAACACGATTACATTTTTGAGCTAAGTAAGGATCATTTGAAACCGCCACTAAAGTCCACTTATTAGCTGGATCTGTAACAAAATCCATGATTTTGCGGTTATCTTCTTCTCCCAAGTGCTCAAATACATCCTCTAATAATAGCAGCTTTGGCTTATCAACCACTGAACGAGCCAACATCAACTTTTGAACAATACTTCTGGGCAAATGCTCTCCTTGTGGCCCTAAAATGGTATCGTATCCTTTTGGTAGTGAACGTATATAATGTTCCAATCCAAATTCATGAACCACCCATTGAACATTCTCTAAGGTTGCTCTAGGTCTACCCATAGTGATATTATCGTACAAGCTTCCGTGAAACAATCGCTCTTGAGATAAACAGTCACCAATAATACTTCTGAGTGAACCCATTTCAATGTTATCTACTGGCAATTGATTGTAGGTAATACCACCTTCTTGAATCTCATATAAACCAGCTAGAACTTGCAATAGGGTGCTTCTTCCAGAAACATTTTGTCCTGTTATCAATACTTTATCGCTTTCGTTTAACTGCAGCGATAAACCATTTAAAGTCTTGTTCTTTTGACCTGGGAATGAAAAATCAACATTTTCCAAAGTCACTTCCATTCCTTCAGTTTTAATGCGCTCTATTGCATCTACACCATCTTCATGCTCCAAAGGCATATCTGTAACTTGTCCAAGCTTTTCGATACCAGTAAGAATGTCATAAATTGTTTCTAGGCTTAAAATCAGTTTTTCGACAGAAGTCATTACCAAAAGAATAATAATCTCAGCGGCAACAAACTGACCAATGTTCATGCTTTGCTCCATTACTAAAACACCACCTAAAATCAATAAACCAGAGGCAACTATAACTTTAAACCCTACCATTAACCAGTATTGCTTCAGTAAAGTTTTGAAATGGCTTTCTCTTGCTCCAATATAATCACCAACGTGGTCATTTACTCTATTTAAAGGCATGTCGGTTCTTCCAGCTAGTTTGATAGTTAATGAGGTTCTGGCTAACTCCTCTAACCAATGCGCAACTTCGTACTTATGCTTTGACTCTTTCAGACTCGTCTTTAGCCCCACTCTTCCAGTAAACTGAAAAATGAAATAAACAAGGAACACCATAATTAAACTAAATAGCATAAAAAATGGGTGATAAAGAGACAGCAATAACAAACCAAAAAGCACCTGCAATCCCGCGGCTGAAAACTCTATCAATAACTTGGAAAGCCCTTTCTGTACAGTAATAATATCAAAAAACCGATTCATTAATTCGGGAGCATAATGCTTCAGCATTGCATCCAGTCTTATGCGCGGAATACGATACGCAAACTCAAAAGCTGCCCTACTAAAGATCTTTTGTTGAAGGTTCTCCGTAATTCTCAATTGAAAAATTTGCAATACGCCATTCGCAGCAACTCCTATCACAACAAACATGACTAAAATAACCCAGGACGTACTCATTCTACCTCCTTGAATCAAATTCACAATTGCTTGAATACCAAGGGGCAAACTCAAGTTAACTACACCACTAAACATCGAGTAGATATAGACATTTCTAATTTCTGGCCAATCAGGTTTGAGCATGTTCCAAAAACGCTCAGTTGGAGTTAAGGAATTTTCTAAATTCATAATAAAACTACTTCGTAATTGTTTTGAAAACCATTTGTAAATAAAACTCTGTGATTGCATCTTCACCCTCAACTGTGTTCGTTAAGCGAGGTAGATGCTGAGCAAAAAAGCGCTGGTTGTGCGCCCCTTCTAAAACGGTTGAAATGAGCATATTTGGATACTTAAACGTTGGGTTAATTTCTAAAACAATATCACCAACTCGCTCCACAAGCCTCTTGTAACCTAAAAAAATACCTTCTTCGTTTTCTTGATCTACATCTTTGGTCAAGTAGGCTTTAGAAGATTCCACTATTACGATATTAGAAAGTTTTACAACATCAATATTTAAACCTGTGAAGTTTTCATCCAATTCTGAAGTCAATAAGATAATTGATCGTCTAAGTCTATCTTCAGCAGAATCAACGTTAGCCAACTTAAACTCTAGACGGTATTCAGTAAAAGACCAGTACCATGTTGTCAGGTAAAGTAATAGTTTGTGTTTACTCTCGAAGTATCTATAAATTGAAGCTTCAACAGAACTAATAGACTGGGCAAGTTTCCTAAAAGTGAATGCATCAAATCCTATTTCATTGATTAGATCGATACCAGACTCTAATATTCGATTGCCTAGCTCACTGGTTTGAGGATCTTTTAGAAAGGTCGATTCCTTCACATCAAAGACAACTTTCGAAAGTATATTATTCATAGAAAAATATTATCGTGCAATATTAATAGTATTACTATCAACTTTAGATAGTTTTATAGCAGAAATAATAAAATTCGTTAACCACTATTTTCCAAAATGCTACTTAAGGCTTTACTTTTGAACAGTGCTAAGCGAACTCAATCAGTTTTGCGAGAAGTTGGAAGAGCCAGAAAAAAGTTGCTTTTTGGCATTGCGCGATTATATTCTTTCCTTATCGGAGCATATTACGCCAGAATGGAAATACAAACTGCCATTCTTCTATTTTAAGGGAAAAATGTTTTGCTACCTGTGGATGGACAAAAAAAAAAGAACCCTATATTGGAATAGCAAAGGCTCAAATGCTAGACTTTGAATACCTTGTTCAAGGTGACCGAAAACGAATGAAAATATTACCCATACCCGCAAACGAAGATTTGCCAATTGGTAAAATAAAAGAATCACTAGAAGCAGCAATGCAGTTCTATAATTAGTTTAAAAGCTTACTTGCAATTGCATCTGAGCCATACCCCTGTAATGAGAAACTACGGCATCAGCATTTGCATTTAAGAAGTACACCGGGCGTTGTTGAACATTAAAGCTAAGTTTAGAGGAGTGATCTCCGTTAATAAACCAATTTATACCAGATTCATACATCACCATTGGCTAACTGAGTGCCTGAAAATCTACTATTTGAGTTGCAACATATGGCTGCAACCTTCCCTTTTTTGAAATTATTTTTTGACCAAAAACATATCCAAGTTGAGTGTAGAAAAAATTACCTGTTCCTCGCATTGGAAAAGCATTTCCAGCTCCGTTAATTGAAGCATTCGCATTGACTCCAGTTGCAGGATTCATTACTCCACAATTCAGCACAAAATTCTTTCCATTATATAAATAATGATATGCTGCATACCAAGTTAAAGCAGTCATTTTCTCTCTATTTATCGGTAAATCCAGAAAAACATCTGTTGCTAGGTGGACCATGGTGTGGTAACTGGTATCTCCTGAAACTTCTAATTCAGCAATTGCAGCCTCTTGTAAAGTATATCCAGCTCCTATGGTAAACATTTTTTTTCTTCCCAGATAGGTACCCGCATTGTAAGGTAGTTTGTTACTTTCATGTTCAAATAACTGGTACTTCAAATACCCATTGAGTTGTGGTTTTGGCGGCAAAGTACTGAGGCTAGAGTTCAAAAATGTTATTGCAGGATAACCGGCAGTAGCTACCTGGGAAGCAAATGGAAAAGAAACCCCTACTCTATAGTCCAGTTTTGCAATTTGTCCTTTTCCGTAAATGGTAAACCTGCGTATAAACTGGTCATAAAGACCCGCTGTTGTGTGCTGGTATAAAGGAGCATCCAAGGACATAATTGATCCTACACCGAGGGTTGAGTATCTACTTAAGCCTGACCAAGCTGTTAGACCTCCACCGATAGATAATTTATCGTCTATTACTTTTATTTCTCCTAAAGCATCTTGAAAAAATGCTCCTTGAAATTGTTGAGAATTAAACCCAAAATTATTTAGGCCAAATTGAGCGTAAAACAACACATAATCATTTATTTGTGCTAACAAATGAAATCGCAATCTTCTAATTCCCATATCAGTATATTGATTTACGGGGGTATTGTAAATCATACTTCCGGGGTTCATATCTGTATAACGCAACCAATACTGACCCAGTCCCATCAATCGAATATAATGAGACCCATCGTCATTTAGGTTAAACTGAACCTTTTTGGTTTTATTGGAATCAGCAGCAAAAGCTGTTGGGGTAATTAAATAAAATGAAAAAAATACCAGACTGTATTTTAATAATTTCATTTTACTGAGAGTAAGTGTTTTGTTGTTCTTCTAATACTTCATTTTTAGACCTTGTAGTTTCAAAATAGGATAACAATTTATCCATTACCTCATCTACAGCGGCATCTGGACAGGATGCACCACTGGTTAAAACAATTCGTGTTTTTTTACTTTTTACTAACCAATTGGAAGTACTGAGCATTTTGTGATTTTGATAGTTGAAATGATGAATAAGCTGTTCGTTTTCAATTTCCGAAGCATCAGAGATGTAATAAGTTGGAAAATTTCGCTCGAGCAACTCCACCAAATGACTTGTGTTAGAGCTATTATAACCGCCAACTACTATTGCTAAATCAGCCTCTTCTCTCATCAATCCGTAAGTAGCTTCCTGATTATCGTTTGTTGCATAGCAAAGCGTATCGCGTGTATCAATAAAATGGTTTTTAATTTCGTTTTCGCCAAACTTGTTCAACATTATTTGCTTAAAAAACTCAGCGATCTCATGTGTTTCTGAGGCTAACATCGTTGTTTGGTTTACCACGCCAACCTTGTCAAATGCAGTTTTTGGATCAAAATTATCAGAGTGTTTGCCTTTAAACTCAGCAAAAAAGTCTTCTACTTGTTTTTCCCCACTGGCATACTGTGCAAGACTTTTCGCCTCTTCTAAATCTTTTACCACAACAGAAGGCGCATTTTCTTTACTGTGCGAAAACGTCGCCCGAGTTTCCTCGTGAATGTGTTTACCGTGAATGATAACCGTTGCTTCTTGGTTTCCTAGTTTCTCACTCATATTCCAAACCTTTTTTACAAAAGGACAAGTTGTATCGTAAGATTCAATTTGAATTCCAATTTCTTTAAGTTTATGCTCTATCTCGACGGTTGTCCCGAACGCGGGAATAAGGACAACGTCCTCATTGGTTAAGTCTTCCCAAGGTATAATTTGCTCACCTTTAGTGTCCATAATAAACCGAATCCCTTTATTAGTCAAGTCTTTATTTACCAGTGGATTGTGAATCATTTGACTCAACAAGAACACCCGCTTGTCAGGATTTTCTTCTACCGTTCTAAAGCTGATTTCAATTGCATTTTCAACACCATAACAGAAGCCAAAGTGTCGTGCAATTAAAAACTGCACCGGACCAAAATCTAAAATTGCAGGCGAAAAATCTTTTTTTCTAGGATCAGTAATCTTGCGAGCTTCCTTTATTTGGCTAATGAAAGAACTGCGGTAATGTAATGGAATCTCAAATTTTTTCATGCTTGAACAAAGTTAAAATATAGAGTCGAATAGAAACACTTGAAAATAGCTAAGGTTAATAAATTTCATTAAGAAATGTTTTAAGGCATTTTTGAATGGCTACGGACATTTTAATTGAATTACTTTTGCCGCATACCCAGGTGGTGGAATTGGTAGACACGCCAGCTTGAGGGGCTGGTGCCCATTAGGGCGTGCTGGTTCGAGTCCAGTTCTGGGTACCAAATAAAAAACCGCTTTTAGCGGTTTTTTTGTTACTAGTCGATATCATGAAAATAAAAGAGCTCCGAATACTTGAATTAGCCAGCGTATTGGCAGGGCCAACTGTCGGTTCCTTTTTTGCAGAATTAGGAGCGCATGTTACAAAAGTCGAAAATCCAATATTGGGTGGAGACTTAACCAGAAAATGGAAACAATCCAACGAAAACAAAGAGTCAACTATATCTGCTTATTATGCAGCAGCTAATACCGGAAAAAAAATCAAATACCTGAATTTCCAAGATAAGAAAGACAGATTAGCGCTTGACTCAGAAATAAAAGCCTGTGATATTATTGTCGTCAACTTTAAACCTGGAGACGCTTTAAAATTTGATTTGTCATTTTCTGCTTGTAAAAGGCAGAACCCTAATATTATTTATGCTGAAATAACAGGCTACGGACCAGAAAGTAAAAGAAGTGCATTTGATTTGGTTTTGCAGGCAGAAACAGGCTATCTGTCCATAAATGGCTCTAAAGATAGACCAGCTAAACTACCCGTTGCTTTTATCGATTTATTTGCAGCACATCAATTAAAGGCCGGGATTTTAACTGCACTACTAGAGGAATCTGCGCCTTGTAAGGTCAGCGTCTCACTTTATGATGCAGCACTAGCGTCATTAGCCAATCAAGCTACGAATCAACTTATGAATGCAAATACGCCAAAACGTCTTGGCACTCTTCACCCCAATATAGCCCCATACGGAGAGGTTGTAACGAGCGCAGATGGCGTATCTTTTGTGCTTGCTATTGGCAATAATGCGCAGTTCTTTAAACTCTTGAGCGCACTGAATCTTAGGGAATTAAATGAATTTAAAACCAATACTTTACGCTTAAAAAACAGAGTCGAGTTACTGGCATATCTTGAACCCGAAATTGCAAAAATAAATAGCGAAGATTTTGCCGCGAGATGCAATAAAAACGGAGTTCCAATTGGGGAAATTAAAAATTTACAAGAAGTTTTTGAAACGGAAAAAGCTCAAAATCTAGTAATCAAGGAAATTCAGGAAGGCGAGGAAACGAAAAAAGTAAAAACGGCAGTTTTCCAGATTACTTTTTGAAGTGTTTTCTTATTAAACCAATCAATTTAGCGGCTTCACGTTCTTCTAATTGCATTCCAAAAGTTACCTTTTGTCCTAAGTGCACAAAGCCTATAGTCTCTCCTCCAACCAGCCAAAATGATTTGAAGTAAACATTTCCAAAAGACTTTGGATTACTAGAAAGCCAGCCAAAATCCTTAATATTCTGAGTAAAGTATTTTATAGTTTTTCCTTTGTCTAAGATGTTATTCTTCAAAAATAACTGTCCGTCTTTTACGATTATTGACTCGAATCCAAATTTCCGCCATAGCCAAGCGTGCACAGCTTTGTATTCAAAAAAAGCCCAAAATGCAAGGTATACCACCAAAAACAGTTTTTGATCTCTTGGCCAATCACCAAATAGATATTGAACGATAAAAATCCCACAAAGACTCCATGCTAATACCCAAAAAAATAATAGCGACTCCTGCCACTTTGGAATTTTTCCAGAAATTGAGACCTCTAGATTTCCTGCTTCTGTTTTGTAATTTATTCTCTCACCTATTTTAGATTGCCCCTTCACTTTTCTTTAGCTTTAAAACACAAAATAAGGCTTCATTTTACTAATGAAAGCCATTTAATTCATTATTTATTTTTTGTACTGCTTATTTTTATCAACTTTGGCCTAGTTTTAGCAAGGTGATTAACGCTATGAAAAAAATTACAATTTTACTTTTTTGCATTACAGTTCTGTTTCAGGCAAACGGACAAGTAATAGACGGACTACACGACAAATTATTTGATCAGTACTTACTTGGAAAATACGCTGATTGCCACGATAAGGCACAAAAAATGATTGCAAGTGATAAGTACAAATACGACCCAGAACCATACCTATATGTAAGTATGTGCTTGGCTAAACTACTAGAAGATCCTGCACAGGCTGATGAACGCGATAACATTTTAAAAGATGCGTTAAAGTTTGCTGAAAAATCGAAAAAATATCACGTTAAGGCATTAAAAAAGGAAATTACCACTTTTCCAATGGATGAAAATCTGGATTATTTTGATGAGTTAATAATGATTGGTATTGATGAAGCTAAGTATCATTTTTTCGAAGATAAATTCAGTAAGTCTGCATCTTGGTTTAAAAAAGTCGGTAAAGTAGCGCCTGAGGATGATAATATTCAATTTGCAATGGCTTCAAATATGTTACTGTCTCGAAATATGGAAGGCCAAAAAATTATGAACGATTTACTTCCAAGAATGAAAGAAAATTATTCAAATGGTGATGAAGTTCCTAGTGAAGTTTCTCGAGACGCATTAGAAATTGGTTTTCTTGCTTATAGCAAATACCTTGTTGATCAAGGAGAGTCTGCAAAAGCAAAAGAAATAATAACCTTTGGGCATGAATTAATGCCCGATAATCGCAAGGTTACCATGAAATTTGAACAACTCACTCAATAGAGTTTCACTAAATGCGTATTGATATTATCTCAGCAGTTCCCGCACTGCTGGAAAGTCCTTTATCTCATTCCATTCTTAAAAGAGCCCAAAATAAGGGATCAGTATCCTTGCATGTTCATGATTTACGAGAATACGGAAAAGGCAATTATCGGCAGATCGATGATACACAATATGGAGGTGGTGCCGGAATGGTTATTATGCCAGAACCATTGGCAAAAATGATTGATAAATTGAGTGAGAGCAGAACTTATGATGAGATCATTTTTTTAACTCCTGATGGAGAAACTTTGAAACAAAATACCTCTAACCAACTTAGTTTAACACAAAATCTACTGCTAGTATGTGGTCATTACAAGGGAATAGATGAACGCATAAGACAAAAATACATTACCAAGGAAATTTCGATTGGCGATTATGTTTTAACCGGAGGCGAATTACCTGCATGCATTCTTATAGACAGCATTGTTCGATTAATTCCGGGTGTAATAAATGACGAAACATCAGCTTTAAGTGACTCATTCCAAGATGGATTACTTTCACCCCCAGCCTACACCAGACCTCAAAATTGGAGGGGTATGGAGGTTCCAGAAGTACTTACTTCTGGTAACTTTAAACAAATAGAAAACTGGCGTACTGATCAAGCCCAAGAGCGGACAAAAAGCAGGCGCCCCGATTTACTTGAAAAGAAATAATTTTCTTTTCAAAATTGTGCTGCAATTATTACTCAAATAACTATTTTTGCAGCCTCAAATTTTACCGTAATACTATTGTAATGGATCAAATAATAAAAGAGATAGAAGCCTTTAACGTTTTAGCAAGAGAAGATAAATCTTTCAAAGCGGGCGACACTATTACTCTTGACTATAAAATTAAAGAGGGCGAAAAAGAACGAATTCAACAATTTCGTGGGGTTGTAATCCAAAAAAAGGGTTCAAAAATCAACGGAACGTTTACTGTAAGAAAAGTTTCTAATGGTATCGGAGTTGAGCGTATTTTCCCTATCTCCTCACCTGCTATTACCAATATTGCAGTAAATAAAGTTGGTGTTGTAAGAAGATCAAGAATTTATTACCTAAGAGATCTTAAAGGAAAAGCGGCTCGTATCCAAGAAAAAAGAAGATAGAAATTTGCTAAACAATATTTTAGCCCAACCGTCTTTCGGTTGGGCTTTTTTTATGCGAAAAACTAACTTAGCTGAATGGAAAAAATAGGATTATTCTTCGGATCTGATACCGGTTGCACTGAAGCAATTGCTCGATTAGTAAGAGATTTAATTGGAATTGACAAAGTAGATGTATACGATGTCTATGACATTAAAGGAGACGAGCCAGAACAGTATACCCAACTAATATTAGGCTTATCAACTTGGCACGACGGTCAACTTCAGAGCTCTTGGGATGATTATTATTCAAAATTTCACGATTTAGACTTTACTGGAAAAACCGTTGCCTTATTTGGACTTGGAGATCAATACGGTTACAGTACCTATTTCTGCGATGGAATTGGTGTTATTGGAAAACTGGCGGAAAAGAACGGTGCAAAAATTATTGGTAATTGGTCCACTGAAGGATACGAGCACGACGACTCAAAGGCCTTAATAAATGACGACACATTTATCGGATTGTGCTTGGACGAAGACAATCAAGAGGAGTTAACCGATGAGCGCGTTCACGCTTGGGTTGAGCAGATAAAAAAAGAATTCGGAATTTAATCATCCTTTTGCTTGAAGATGTAATTGATGATTGTTTGCGGTGGATCAACCTTTCGATTCGGATCCCAGTAGCGCTCCCCAAAACGCTGCTCTAATTCGGCAATATCTTCTGACTCATCTTCTACTTCCCACGAGTATTTTTTCTCTCTAAAAACAATCACCTTTCGGTAATAAATGGCAAGCATAGTGCCTGACACTCCACCCAGCAAATGAGATTCCCAACTGATCTTCCAATCAAAAGGAAATACTCCCCATATTAAACTTCCATAAAGAAATACTATAGTTAGAGAAACGGCCATATGGCGGTAAGACCTTCGTAAAAATCCACTCCAAAATAAAAATGCAGCTAACATATATATTAACCCACTAGCACCGATATGATAGGAAGGGCGAGCGGCAACCCATACCCAAAATCCCGTGATTAGCCAGCCGTAACCCATAACTTTATAAAAGACAGGTCGATAAAAAAAGTACACCATAGCAATGAGCATAAACATGGGGAGAGAGTTGCTAATCAAGTGATTCATGTCGCCATGAACAAAGGGCGAAGTGATAATTCCCACTAGACCAAACGCCTCTCTTGGATAGACTCCTAAAAACCCAAAGTCAGCATTCATTTGTATTTCAATGAAATACACCAGCCACATTAGCACCACAAAAAGTGCGGAGAAGGTGAAAACATTCCTAATATTTTTAGATACCATGAACCTACTTTTAACAATTGCCTAGCCAATCGATTTTTCAGACTTTCTGGCAGTCAAAGGTAACAGCTACCTGTTTAAAAAACGAAAGCTAAATGACATTGCCTTAAGTCAACTGTAACTATGTTCGCAATTATGAAAGTTCACTTTATAGCCATAGGCGGAAGCGCTATGCACAATCTCGCTTTAGCCCTGCACGATATGGGTTATGAGGTTACTGGATCTGACGATGAAATCTTCGAACCATCGAAAGGTAGATTAGCAAAAAAGGGCCTATTGCCAGCGGAAATTGGTTGGCACACCCAACTCATTCACTCCAAATTGGATGCTGTCATATTGGGGATGCACGCTAGAAAAGACAACCCCGAGTTGCTAAAAGCTCAAGAATTGAACTTGCCCATTTATAGCTATCCAGAATACCTGTATGAAGCATCTAAAAGCAAAACTCGAGTAGTTATTGGCGGTTCTCATGGGAAAACGTCTATTACTTCAATGATTTTGCATGTAGTTCAACATGTTGGTTTGGAGTGCGACTATATGGTTGGTGCTCAATTGGAAGGATTCGACAACATGGTTAAACTAACCGATAAGGCCAAATACATCATTCTGGAAGGAGACGAATACCTCTCCTCTCCTATTGACCGCAGGCCAAAATTCCATTTGTATCAACCTCATATTGCATTGTTGAGCGGAATTGCATGGGACCATATTAATGTATTTCCAACTTTTGAGAATTATGTAGACCAGTTTCGGATTTTCATTGATAAGATTGACAGTTCGGGCAGCTTAGTATTTTACGAGAAGGACCCTGAGATTATTAAATTAGTTAATGAGCTTAATCCCGACTTTGATGCCATTGGATACAATATTCCTGAATACCAAATAGAAAATGGAATTACCATAATTACCGTCAACGGAAATAAATATCCTTTAGAAATATTTGGAGAACACAATTTACAAAACCTCTTGGGGGCTGTCCTAGTGCTTGAAAAAATGGGCATTACTAAAGAGGATTCGATAACCGCGTTGAGCAGTTTTAAAGGGGCTAGCAAGCGTTTAGAATTAGTAAAACGAGCAGAGTCGACTGTTATTTATAAAGACTTTGCGCACTCTCCCTCTAAACTAAAGGCTACAACGGCTGCGATGAAAAATCAATTCCCAAATCGGCAACTTATTGCATGTATGGAATTACACACCTTTAGTTCTTTGAGCAAAGCATTTCTCTCCCATTATGACGGGGCAATGCAAACTGCGGATACTGCCATTGTGTATTACAATCCGCATACTCTGGAACATAAAAAACTTGCTCCAATTTCAAAAGAACTGGTTGCTGAGGGTTTTAATCAAAAAGGATTGCTGGTATTTACAGATTCGCATAAATTGAAAAAGTTCCTTAACGCTCAAGATTGGAATAACAAGAACTTACTCCTAATGAGTTCTGGAAATTTTGACGGAATTGATTATAATGAATTGGCGGAAGAGCTGTTAGGGAAAACTTAGAAAAAAACATCCTAACAAAGTCTTTCCCGTCCCGATATTGAAACGAGAATATAATTTGGGTATTTGATAATATTTAAACTCCGTAAAAGCAGAGTCGTTTTAAAAAAAAAGTATTTATTGGTTTTTAGATTCCCGCCTGCGCAGGAATGAGACTAGTAAATGAGCGTTTACATTTGCAACGAACCCTTTTTTTGAAAAAGTAAAAAAACTAAGCCTTCCTCATCATTGGAACCTTTCGAAAAATAAAAGCTACAATAACACTATAGCTCATTCCTAATAAGGTAAAGCCAATTAGAGTCGTAGGAATATGCGTAGAAAGGCTAAAAACAATTTCCATATTTGCAGTAAATCGCTCTATTTCCTCTGCAGAATACCCTTTGGATTGGGCTTCGTCTAACCTTGTCGCAATTTGGCCCAGAAAATAATTGGGGTCAAAAAATTTGTAAAAAATATAGGTAAAGCCTGTTACAGCTAGTGAATATAAAGCACTTGATCTGGCACCAACTTTAAATAATTGAACAAAATTGCTTTCTGGTTTTTGAATGAAAAAAGCTCTAATTCCAAAAAATATAGCCAGCAGTAGAAATAAAAAGTACAATTGTGTCGAGACAGAACTTTCCCAATCTACGGCAAAAACTAGCACACGGGTACTCATTCCAAAAATGGCAAAGGATAAGGCGAAAAGTGAGGGTGAATTCATTTTGTAATTAATTCTGTTCTTTCATATCAAGCTGATATCTTATGATGAATTGGGTAAAGTCCTATTTCAGAATGGCAAAGATTATGATTTCCTGCTACATTTTGAAGCAAAAAAAAGGTCGCTTTTGGCGACCTTTCATTTTTAACCGTTCATTGAAATTAAGAACTCCTCATTACTTCGAGTACCTCTCATTTTATTTTTTAAGAATTCCATTGCTTCAACGGGCTTCATATCAGAAAGATGCTTCCTGAGAATCCAAATGCGCTGTTGCATTGCCGAATCCAATAATAGTTCATCTCTACGTGTACTTGAAGCCACCAAATCAATTGCCGGATAAACTCTGCGATTAGCAATATTTCTATCCAATTGCAATTCCATGTTACCTGTACCTTTGAATTCCTCAAAGATTACTTCATCCATTTTAGAACCCGTTTCTGTAAGTGCTGTTGCAATAATGGTAAGTGATCCACCATTCTCTATATTTCTTGCAGCACCAAAGAAACGCTTAGGTTTGTGTAATGCATGCGCATCTATACCACCGGTAAGTACTTTACCTGAACCTGGAGCAACTGTATTATAAGCTCTTGCCAACCTAGTAATAGAATCCAATAAAATCACAACGTCATGACCACATTCAACCATTCGTTTTGCTTTTTCTAAAACGATATTGGCAACTTTTACATGCTTATCTGCAGGTTCATCAAACGTACTAGCAACTACTTCTGCATTAACGCTACGTTTCATGTCTGTAACTTCCTCAGGACGTTCATCAATCAAAAGCACTATTAAATATACCTCTGGATGATTAGCAGCAATTGCGTTTGCTACATCCTTCAATAACATCGTTTTACCCGTTTTAGGTTGCGCCACAATTAGTCCACGCTGACCTTTTCCAACAGGAGCAAACATATCCATTACTCGAGCAGACATGTTTTCTCTTGCGTGACCAGTTAGCGTTAACTTTTCTTCTGGGTGCAACGGTGTTAAATACTCAAAGGGTACTCGATCTCGAATGTCTTTTGCTTCACGACCATTTACCTTATCCACTTTTACCAAAGGAAAATACTTTTCGCCTTCTTTTGGGGGACGAACTGCACCGCGAATGGTGTCTCCAGTTTTAAGTCCAAATAATTTAATTTGAGATTGAGAAACGTAGACATCATCAGGAGAAGAGTGGTAATTAAAATCACTTGAACGCATGAATCCATATCCATCGTTCATCATTTCCAAAACTCCTTCAGCTTCAACTAAGTCCCCAAAATCGTATTGAGGTTCTTGCGGCTTATCTGTTCGAGGCTGATTACCACTTCTATTGCCTCGGTTGTCATTTCCACGGTTCTCGTTCCTATTACTATTACGATTATCGTTGTTTCGAGGGTTATTGTTGCTATTTCTCCGCTCGTTATTGTTATTCCGTGGATTGTTAGGGTTATTATTATTCGCCTTACGATCGTTGTTTCTAGGGTTATTATTATTCTCTTTTTCCCCAGTTTTGGTTTCTTCGCTAGACTTTACCTCTTCAGATGTTGGAGCCGCCTCTTTTTTAGTCTCTTCTTTTGAAGCTTCAGCAGGTTTATTCTGCTTTTTGACTGGCGCTTTCGCTGGTCTTTTCGCTTGTTTTTCTATCGGCTTATCCGTTTTTGTTTCAGCAGACTTGTTTGGTTTTACTGTCTCTACTTTTTTCTTGGCTGGTCTTGGCCGAGGGGTTCTTTTGGGTTTATTCTCGATATCTCCATCAGGAACTGATTTTGTTATATTCTCTGCTTGGGTATCTAGAATTTTATAGATTAAATCTTGCTTCTTAAGCTTATCAATTTTGTCTACACCAACTTCTTTGGCAATGGTTTTTAAATCTTCGAGGAGTTTTTCCCCGAGTCCTTTCATATCATGCATATGATGAAATATTATGTTTTTGGAAAAATTGTAAAATCAATTTATTTTGAAAACTAAACCGTAATGATTATTAGGGATTTGGTTGCCTTGAGTAAAGGCTTACCCTGCAATTATACAACTTTTTCGTTTTTATTTACAATTTTTAAATCAAAGTGATTATTTGGTTTATTAACACCTCAATACTATAATTGTTCATTGCCTTACAAATTGCTTGCTGAAAGGGACTGTAAGGTAAAGACAAGTAACTTCAAAGATTCAATTAAAAAACAAAGCCCAATTTTTGATTTCCCAACCATCGTGTAGGCTGAATAGTTCCATTAAATTTGAATCAAATAAAGAATATGAAAGTTTTTATATCAGGTGCATCGGGATTAGTTGGAGGGAACTGCCTTAAACACTTCAAAGGGAAAGGGTTAAATGTCGTTGGGTCTCATTTTTCTTTTGAAACAGCAGCAACTGTTCCGTTCAATACGCTTGATCTTTCCAACAAAAACAACTTTGACCTTGAAGGTTTTGCGCCTGATTACATACTGCATTGTGGAGCATTAACTTGGGTTGATTACTGCGAGGAACACCAAGAAGAAAGTTTTGAAAAAACCGTACAATCAACCAAAAACTTGATTGAAATTGCAAAAAAATGCGGTTCTAAATTAGTGTTCATAGGAACGGATTACATTTTTGACGGAAAAAACGGGCCTTACTTTGAAGATACCAAACCTAACCCCGTTAATATCTATGGACAGCACAAGCTGGATGCTGAAAACTTAGTTCTTAAGGAATTACCAGAAAGCTTGGTAATAAGAATTACCAATGTTTACGGTGAAGAGATTCGCAACAAGAACTTCATTATGCGATTGGTAGACAATGTAAAAAATGACAAAGACGATACACTCAAGTTACCTTATGACCAATATGCTACTCCAGTGTGTGCGGTTGACATTGCAAAAGCACTATACCTATTAATGTCAGATAATAAGTCTGGTGTGTATAACATAGCTTCTACCGACTTTGTAAATCGAGTGCAGTTGGCAGAACGGGTTTTGAGTTATTTTCCTAACCACAAAATGAAAATTGAAACCATAAGTACAGCAGAATCGAATCCTCCGGCAGAGCGCCCACTGAACGGTGGACTATTGAGCGCCAAGTTCTTAAGCGAGTACCCCAATTTTAAATTTAAAAATGTGGACGATTTCATGAAAGAAATCCTTAGTTAATTGTATTAATAGGAAATACTGTTTCTCGATACATTCCGATTTGATAAAAATCAAAGCAGAATACTCGAACTGACAGTTTTAATAAATACAGAGGTATTTTAACGATTACGATTATTTTTAAATAAAAAACAAGCTTAAATTCGCATTCTCATTTAAAAAAATTATGGAAAATATTCACGTTCCTTACGGTTGCACCGTCCATGGTGAAGAAGAAATTGCTGCAGTAACTGAAGTTCTAAGAACATCTACCCAAATGGGCAAAAATGTTCGTGAAATGGAAGAGCGTATTGCAAAGTTGTTTGACAAAAAACACGGTATAATGGTCAATTCTGGTTCTTCGGCTTTGTACATAGCTGTTGAAATACTGAACTTACCTAAGGGTTCAGAAGTGATAACCCCTGCCCTAACCTTTGCTACCACAGTTGCACCGCAAATCAAGAATGGATTGATTCCTGTTTTGGTGGATGTGGAACCAGGTACATATTGCATTGATGCTGATAAAGTAGAGGAAATGATTACCGACAAAACTTCAGCTTTAATTATACCTAACCTCATCGGAAATGTTCCAGATTGGGACAAGCTTGCTGCATTGGCAAAAAAATACGATTTAAAAATTATTGAAGATTCGGCGGATACTTTAGGTGGTACCATTAATGGTGAAAGCACTGGAAAGCACTCGGATATTTCTATCACTAGTTTTTACGGGTCGCACGTGATAAACGCTGCCGGAAACGGTGGAATGCTTTGCGTAAACGATGATAAACTAAACGATAAAGCTCGCTTATTAAGATCTTGGGGACGTTCTTCTTCGTTATTTGTAGAATCTGAAAAAATTGAAAACCGTTTTAACGTGCAGGTTGATGGTATGGATTACGATGCAAAATTCGTTTTTGAAGCATTGGGGTACAACTTAGAACCTTCCGAAATGGGCGCTGCTTTTGGCTTGGTGCAATTGGGTAAGCTAGATTACAATATTACTGAACGAGAAAAGAACTTTGATTACATGACCAATTTCTTCAAGCAATACAAAGATTGGTTTATTCTTCCAAAACAGTTTCCTAATTCTAGAACTGGTTGGTTGGCATATGCCATTACCATAACGGATGCTGCTCCATTTACACGTAAGGAATTCCAGATTTTTATGGAAAAAAGAAACATCCAAACCCGTACGGTTTTTACAGGGAACATAGCAAGACAGCCATTATTTAAAACGGTTGATTTTCGGATTGCAGAAGAAGGTTGTAAACATGCAGACGATGTAATGCGCGGTGGAGTCTTATTGGCGTGTCACCATGGATTAACAGACGCAATGCGTGAGGCAATCACCAAAAATGCCGCTGAATTTTTAGGGCAATTTAAGTAGCCTGAACATAGTATACAGAGTTGAAACCCCTTTCTGAAATTATCGGATTGGGGTTTTTATTTTTTATATTAGCGCTATGCAACCAAAATCAATAGAACTCATCAAGGCTGAACACAGAGGAAATCTTATCCTACAATTAAAGTTTGATTACGATAGTGCATTGGTTGAAAGAGCGAAGGGACTTGGATGTCGCTGGAGTCAAACCAAAAAGTGTTGGTATTTACCCTATCAAAAAGATTCTTACAAAAAAGTAATTGCTCATTTTAAAGGCACTGCATGGGTTGATGCTAGCGGACTATTTGGAGGTAAACCAGTAGCAAAAATCGCCGATAAACCAATAAAAAAAGTCTCCAATAAAAGAAATGAAATACCTGATTATCAATTACCTCCCGAAATAGATAAAAAACTACGTGCCAGACGATACTCTGAAAATACAAGAGGAATCTATATTTCTATGTTGAAACTCTTCTTCAGTTACTTTGCGGGAAAGGATGTAGATGTGCTTACTAAAGAAGATATTCAAGAGTATATACTTTACTTAAAAGAAAAACGGAGTTATAGCTCAAGCAGTCAAAATCAAGCTGTAAACGCAATTAAATTTTATTACGAAAAAGTTAAAGGGCAACAACGAGAAACTTATTGGATAGAGAGACCACGAAAAGAAACTAAACTCCCCAAAGTTATTAGTGAGGAAGAGGTAGTAAGAATGCTCCAAGGGATAGATAACCTTAAGCATTTGGCCATTGTTAGTTTATTGTATTCATCGGGTTTAAGGAGGTCTGAGTTACTCAACTTAAAAAAAGGTGACATAAACGTTGCAAGAAAACAGATATTGGTCGAAGGCGGAAAGGGTAAAAAAGATCGAATTACCATATTATCAGAAACGGCATTAGAAGTGCTTAAAAAGTATGTAATTGAATATAAACCGACTCACTTTCTTTTTGAAGGCAAACCAGGAAATAAATATAGTTCTACCAGTGTAGCAAAAATTGTACAACAAGCTGCAGAAAAAGCTCAAATACCAATGAAGGTTACCCCTCATATTTTAAGGCACAGTTTTGCCACTCACTTAATGGATCAAGGTATAGAAACGAGGTACATTCAAATCTTATTAGGGCACGAATCTTTAAACACTACGGCGATTTATGCGCACGTATCCACAAAAAGCTTAAATTCGATTTCTAGTCCACTCGACAGGCTAAATAATCATAATCAGCTGAATATTAATAACTTAAATAAAAACGATAAAAAAGGATAATAGCACAAGTGTTATTAGCCAAACGTTGTGTTTCATACTACCAGCCGCATATTTTAGCACTTTTGTTTTTTGCCAACGCTAATTTCCAAAGCCCTAAAAACCAAAAGAGCTAAAATTTCCCAACGCTCGAAATAATCCGAATTAAAAGTTGGAAATCCAAAATGTTTTTATAAATTTGGACAATATTTGTCTAAAACAATTTTGACCAATGAAAACATTAGGCGACACTTTAAAATGTGCCAGAGAGGAAAAAGAATTGATACTGCGAAAAGTTGCGGCTGAAGTAGATATTGATCAATCTCTGATAAGTAAATTTGAGAAAAACGAAAGAAAACCAACAATGGAACAAATCGTTAGACTTGCTAAATTTTACGGACTTTCAGAAAATGAACTAATAATAAATTGGTACTCTGAAAAAATTGCAGACGAACTAAAATACACAGAATCTACTTCTGAAATATTAAAAGTAGCAGAAGAAAAAATCAACTATTATAAAGCACAAGAAAATGGAAAATAAGAAAATGAAAGTTGCAGAATTATTTGCCGGAGTTGGAGGTTTTCGTCTTGGGCTTGAAAAAAGTAACTATGAAGTTGTTTGGAGCAACCAATGGGAACCGTCAACCAAAATGCAACACGCTTCAAAAGTTTACGAAGCTCGTTTTGGAAAAGAAAATCACTCTAACGAAGATATCAACGAAGTTGTAACAAGAAATGTAGAGGAAATTCCAGATCACGATTTATTAGTTGGTGGATTTCCTTGTCAAGATTATTCAGTTGCAACAACTTTACACAATTCGAAAGGATTAAAAGGTAAAAAAGGTGTTCTTTGGTGGTCAATTCACCAAATTTTAGAAAATAAAAAAAATAAACCAAAATACTTGTTTTTAGAAAATGTTGACAGACTTTTAAAATCGCCAGCAAAACAAAGAGGTCGCGATTTTGCAGTTATGTTGCAAAGTTTAAATGATTTAGGTTATGCAGTTGAATGGCGTGTTATAAATGCAGCTGAATATGGAATGCCACAACGTAGAAGACGAGTTTTCTTTATAGGTTATCACAAATCAACTGACGTTTACAAAAGACTTAAAAAATCTAATAAAACAAATTGGTTAACAGAAGAAGGAACAATTGCAAATGCTTTTCCTGTTGCAAAAACAAATGCAATTCAAGAAGTTGAATTAAAAGGAGATTTAGTAGAAATAACTGACAATTTCAATAAGAATGGAAAGTTATCACCTTTTCAAAATACGGGTTTATTAATTAATGGTAAAGTTTTCACAACTAAAACAGAGCCAAATTACGATGGACAAAAAACTGTTTTAGCAGATGTTTTACAAAATGGAGAAGTAACACCTGAATTTTTTATTGATGAAAACGATAAACCTAAATGGGAGTATTTAAAAGGAGCTAAAACTATTGAACGTAAATCAGCAGATGGTTTTGTTTACAAATATTCAGAAGGCGGAATGATTTATCCTGATGCTTTAGACAATGCTTCTAGAACAATAATAACAGGAGAAGGTGGAAAATCACCTTCAAGATTCAAACACGTAGTTGTTTCCGATAGAGGTTTAAGAAGATTGACACCAATTGAATTAGAACGATTAAATATGTTTCCAGATAACCACACGAAATTAGATGGAATTACAGATACAAAACGCGCATTCTTTATGGGAAATGCTTTAGTAGTTGGAGTAATTGAAAAAATCGGAGAAGAACTTTATAAACAGGTAAATCAATTTGAATATGTATGATGTAAATTCAGCAGACTCAATAATTGAATTTGCTAAAAAATTAAAAGGAAAAACTTTAAGAACAGCTTGTAATGTTGATTTTGACGAATTTAAAATAAACGACAAAGGTGGTTACGGAAAAACAGCAGAAAAATATTATTTTAATTATGAGCCTAATTCTGATGCAGAACCAGATTTTAAAGAAGCAGGTCTTGAATTAAAATGTTCGCCCTTAAAAACTCTTAAAAATGGAGATTTTAGATCAAAAGAAAGACTTGTTTTAAATATTATCAATTATTTAAAAGTACACGAAGAAGACTTTGAATCTAGTTCATTTTGGAAGAAAAACGCACATTTACTTTTGGTTTTCTATTTACACGACAGAGATTTAAACCTACTCGATTATATAATAAAATTAGTTGATGGTTGGAAATACCCAAGTGAAGATTTAAAAATCATAAAGCACGATTGGGAAACCATAAATAAAAAAATAAAAGAAGGAAAAGCACACGAATTATCAGAAGGAGACACATTCTATCTTGGAGCTTGTACAAAAGGTTCTACAGCATTAAAATCGTTCAGAGATCAACCTTTTAACAAAGAACAAGCTAAACAACGAGCGTATTCTTTAAAGCAAGGTTATGTAAATCACATAATTGCAAATATTGCTCAAGAAGAAACTGCGGTTTATGGAAAAATAATTGAACGACCAGAAATTTTAGAAGAAGTTCGTTCAATTGAAGAAATAGTAATCTTAAAATTCCACCCATTTTATGGAAAATCAGCAGAACAGATTGAACAAGAGTTAGGTTTAGAATTAAATCAAAAAGCCAAAAGTTATTTTGCAAATCTTACAAATGCCATTCTTGGACTTGAGCTTGGTCAAAAAATAGAAGAATTTGAAAAAGCTGATATTCAAGTAAAAACTATCCGACTTAAAGAAAATGATTTGCCGAAAGAGGATATTTCATTTCCAACATTTGAATACCAAAAACTAATTGAAACAGATTGGGAAGATTCAAATTTTAAGAACATTTTAGAGAGTAAATTTTTCTTTGTGTTTTATCAATTTGAGGGTGAAAATCTAATTTTAAGAAAAGTGAAATTTTGGAATATGCCCTACTCTGATATTCTTGAAGCTAAAAAAGTTTGGGAAGAAATGGTAAAAACAGTTTCAAATGGAGAAATCGTAAAAGAAATAACTGAAAAAGGTGTAAGAAAAACATATTTCCCAAAGAAAACTGAAAATAATGTGAGTCACGTTAGACCACACGCAAGAAATGCAGCAGATACTTATGAATTACCTGTTGCAGATAAATTGACAGGATTGACTGAATACACAAAACATTGTTTTTGGCTAAACGCAAGTTATGTGAAAGACGAAATATATCTGAAATAAGCCAACGCTAAAAGCCATACACATTTGCAATTCGCTACAGCCAACACACAAGCCAAAAATTGCAAAAGAGTATGTCTTTGCCAACGCTATCAACAGAACGGAAAATAAAGTACGAAAACACAACAACGTATATAAAAAATAGCGGTTTTAGTACTTAAACGAAAAATAAATAATAAAATAAAGGTCAGTTATAATCCGAAAAATTAGTACATAAAACCCGCTACTTTTCATATACAAGACCGTTGTATGCCATTGGTAAAACAATAAGCCCACCACACATTCAAGCACATTTGTCGCTTCGTGCCTCAGCACCAAAAGAGCTTTCACTTCCCCACCACCACCCAAACTGAATGATTATTTTAATACTCATTTAGTGAGATATTAAATTATTATTCCTATTTTTCGGGCTGAATTAAACAATTCAAAAAATGAACCGAATAAAAGAGGCTTTAGAGGAAAAAGGAATCAAACAAATCTGGTTGGCTGAAAAACTCGGAAAGAGCTACAATATGGTAAACTCATATGTACAAAATCGAAGACAACCAAGTATTGAATGCCTTTATGAAATTGCTGAAATATTAAAAATCAGTGCAAAAGAATTACTAGTCGAAAATGAGTGAAAAATTAAAAGTATATGGCCTGTTTACTGGTGGCGGAGGTTTAGATATTGGTTTCAAAGAAGCAGGATTTGAAATCATAGGGGCTTCTGACATATGGAAGGAAAGTGAAAACACAATGAATTTGAACTATCCAGATATTCCATTTATCTGCAAAGACATTACAACTCTCACTTCACATTATATATTAGAAAGCACAAACGGTGTTAAGCCAGATGTTATTATTGGTGGACCTCCATGTCAAGGTTTTTCTGTAATGGGCGATAAAAATTCCGCTGACCCAAGAAATGTATTATTTGAAGCATACGCTAGACTTGTTGATGATTTGGAACCTAAATGTTTTGTTTTTGAAAATGTGAAAGGAATTAAATCCATGTTCAAAGGAAGATATTTAAATATGGTAGCCAACAGTTTTTCAAAAATTGGATATGATATATATCTAAAAGTTTTGAATTCTAAAGATTATGGTGTTCCGCAAAAAAGAGAGCGAGTAATAATAGTGGGCACTAAGGTAAATAGGCTTTTTAAGTACCCACCACCTAGCAATGATTCTATTGGTATCTTAAAAGCGAAAAAGAACGTACAGGAAGCCATTGGTGATTTAGTTAAAAAAGATGACAAGTTCCCCAATCATTTAGCACTTACACATGGTGAAATAGTTCTTAAGCGATATAAACTTATCCCCGAGGGAGGCAAGCTTCCTCCACCAGAGGAATTACCGATTGAAATTAGACGAAAAAATTTCGGAAATACATATGTCAGACTTCATAGAAAGGAATTAGCTCCCACTATGGTTCCTGGCAATAATGCCTTTCCCGTACATCCTACTTTGGATAGAAGTTTAACACCAAGAGAAGCTGCTAGAATTCAAACTTTTCCAGATTCACACATTTTTACAGGAGCGAGAAAAGAACAATGTATCCTAGTTGGTAATGCAGTTCCACCTCTAATGGGTGCTCATATTGCAAGAGAACTTAAAAAACATATCCTCGATAAAGAATATATAGGCTCAGAGAAGAATTTGCTGTTAAAAAGAAATAGTTTGATTGAAAAAGATGTAATTAATAAAATCGAAAGTAAACTTAGCTTCATTGATTTATTCTCTGGAGCAGGGGGTATTGGGATAGGATACGAACAAGCTGGATATCAACATGTACTTAGTGCGGACTTTGATCCTGGTGTAGCAAAAACTTTCAGACACAATCACAAGAACGTCCCTTTTATCGAAGGTGATTTATCTGATGAATCAATTTTTGAAAGAGTAAAAAATGTAGTAGGTAATAAAGAAATTGATGTTATAGTAGGTGGGCCACCATGTCAAGGATTTTCAATGTTTGGCAAACGAAGATTTGTGAAATCTCAATCTCACAACCCGCATGATGACATAAGAAATGACTTAATATTTACCTACTTAAAATACGTTGAAGAGTTTAATCCAAAATGGTTTATGATGGAAAATGTTGCTGGTTTAGTCAACTTAGCAGATGGATATTTTCTAGAGAATTTTATAGAAAGAGTAAAGGAATTAGGTTACAACAACTATGATTACAAAATCATTAATACAGCTGATTATGGAGTGCCACAAAAAAGAAAACGTTTTATTTTTCTAGCGAACAGAACTGGAAATATTATCCCATGGCCTAAACCTAAGTTTTATTCAAATCCTGAAGATTGGGAAAAACCTTATAGGAATATAAATCAAGTGATAACTGGGCTAGAAACTGACAAGTCGCAAACCAAACATAAAAATCACACTCCAATGAATCATTCACCAGAAGTTGTGGAGCGATTCTCTTACATAAAAGAAGGATGCAAAATAAATCCTGATGATTTACCCGAACATCTAAAATATAGCAGAACAGGTAAACTCATAAAGAGCTTTAGTAAGGTGTTATTTAGATTAGACAGAAATCAACCGAGTCACACCCTAGTTCCGGGGCATAGTGCTTTCCCAATACATCCCTGGCTTGATAGACAGCTTACGGTAAGGGAAGCTGCAAGAATTCAAACATTTCCTGATTCAATTGAATTTTTAGGAAACCATGGGCAACAGTGTAAACAAGTTGGTAATGCATTTCCACCAATGGCTGCAGAAGTTTTTGCGAATGCAATTAGAAAGGCTATTGTTAATGATTGGAAAGAAGAAAATTTAAGTGGGTTAGTTCATTACTCCTTAATAGAAAAATAAAACATGGGCTCAAGAAAAAATTATATAGAAAAAGTTAAAGGAATTTGTAAAAGCATAATTTCTAAAGGATATGAGAACCTGAAAAATGAATTTAATGAAGTTTATATAAATAAAAGAAAAGCTGATGCTGAAAGAAATGGAAACATTTCTGTTGAAGAAAGGTTGCTGCATTTCAATGAAAACTCAAAGATAAACTCTAATGATAGAATTATATTAAATTCTGTAATTGAAAAAATAAAAAAAGAAAAGTACGAGTTTTCAAATACTGATAAAGAAGATCTTGTTCTCTTTAACAAAAAAATCGATTTTGCAATTGCACAATGCCAGTATATAACAAATATTTTTGATGGAGAAAACAACTATGTTAAAGGCCACAGTCTTGATATAGTAACTTTATTTAATGACATTAAAGCTTCAACTAGAATACATGATTTTTTAAAAAACACTCAAATTGATAATGCATTTATTAAAAATCCCAATTTTAAATCTTTCTTAATTTACCTATTCGCGCTAGTAAAAAATATAGAAAGCAAAAACAGCTATCCTATTTATTATAAATATTATCAAAACATTGCCAAGTTCTTTTTCAATATAGAACCATTAGATTATGATAATTTTTGTATTCATTTTAGAGAAACTAATTTTAATAGCGAACCGAAATTGTTAGAGTTTAATACCTACTATTATCTTTTAGGTGAAAATTTGAAAAAAGAATTAAAATTGAAAGGTTTATCTAATGAAGATGTTGACAAACGATGGCTAAAAAACAATCTTTTTAATGTAGATGCAGATTCGATTGAAAGTGTTAATGTTTCGCTTGATTCAATTGAAAATGAATTCAAAAAATATTTGGAAAATAATGTATCTAAAACTAGTGTAAATAAATATTTAGGTGGAATTAGTTTTGTAAATAAAATTTCGTTAAAAAAAGGTTTAGAAGAACTATTTAATTGGAATTTAGATGACATTGATGAGAACAAAGAAGTTTTATTCAATGATGAAGAGTTTAGAAAACAGAATACGACAGGTAACAATATGTATTCTGCAGTAGTCAATCATTATCAAAAATTTTTACAGTTTATGGAAGTAAAAGAAGACACAATGCAATTTGAAAATCCACCTATTAAACCTTTTGAAAATTTTAAATGGAGATGGGCAGTAACTACCCCAAGTGAGGGAATAAATACTCCTGAAATATTAATTGGAGTATTACGAATACTATACAACCACAATGGTCAAAAGCATGCTACACAAGAGTTTCAAGATGACCTTTTAGAACTACAAACCGAACTTGAAACTAGAATTGACTTAGCAAAAGTAGACAGGGGATTAAATAAAAATATAATTGAAAATTCAGGGCAATATTGGAAGGCACTTGGGCTTCTAGAAAATTCTACTGGAGGTATAATTAACCTTACTCGCTTAGGGATTTCAATAGCAGAAGATAATTCAAATTATGACGAATTCATTAGATATTTATATTCGAATTTTAGGCTGCCCAACGTTCATATAGAATCAAACGAAATCATTCAAGAATGGCGAGACAACAACATTGAAGTTTTTCCTATTAAATTGATTTTTAATATTTTATTCGAAATCAAACACCAGTCTAAATCACCATCTAACTGGTACATATCTCCGGAAGAACTGAAGGATATAATAATTCCTCTTTCAGTCTATTCAAATTTACCGATAGCTCAATATGTCACTGAAATATTTGGCTATAGAAGTAATCCTGAACCATACGAATCATGGCCCAACTGTACACCTGGTGATAATGATTTTAGAATGGTAAAAGAATATTTACTGTTCCTCTCAAACTTTGGATACCTTGATTTAATTGAACTAAAAGATAAATCCAAACGATATTACCTGAATTCAAATAGCATAAACATCCTTGAAAAGAATTATGAACCAATTGAAACTGATGTTACAGTTTTTTCAATAGATCAAATTCCTTTTGATATTAACAATTTTTCAAGTGCTTGCAAAAAAGCTGGTTTGGTATATGATGACAAATTAATTACCCGCTATATTTCATCTCTCACAACAAAACCTTTTGTAATCCTGAGTGGGCTTTCAGGTTCTGGCAAAACTAAGTTAGCCCAAAGTTTTGCCCAATGGTTGTGTGAAGACGATACACAATATGCATTAGTTCCCGTTGGTGCCGATTGGACCAACAGAGAGCCTTTGCTAGGATATGTAAATGCATTGGACAATTCAAAATATATTTTGCCAGAAAATGGGGCTTTGCAGCTTATTCTAAGAGCAAATGAAAATGAAAACAAACCTTATTTTCTGATTTTAGATGAGATGAACTTAAGCCATGTAGAACGTTACTTTGCCGACTTTTTAAGTGTAATGGAATCGAAAGATAATTTTAAGTTGCACTCTGATAAAGAAAATAAAAAATCTGCTGTGCCATTCGAATTAGGTTGGCCAAAAAATTTATTTGTTGTTGGTACTGTAAACATTGACGAGACAACTTATATGTTTAGTCCAAAAGTATTAGATAGGGCAAATGTAATTGAGTTCAGGGTAAATGAAACGGAAATTGAAGGCTTCCTTAAGGCTGAGAAGGAAATAACATCCATAATAAAGATAGGATCTGCAATGGGCAGTTCATTCGTGTCAATTGCAAAAAAGGAGCTGAATCAAACTGATTACAGCAAACTAAATGGCGAATTGTTAGAATTCTTTAAAGAGTTACAAGTTTTAGGAGCCGAATTTGGATATAGGACCGCCTCAGAAATACAGACTTTGTTTTCTAAAATCGATCTTATAAATCCAGAATACCCAGATAAAACAGATGAGAAAATAGACATTGCTATAATGCAAAAACTATTACCAAAACTTCATGGCTCTAGAAGAAAGTTATTAAAGACTCTAAATCTGTTGGCACAAAAGTGTTTAACTGAAAATCAGGAAGTTATATTTAACGAAAGAGGTGTTTATCATTTATCAGAATCTAACTCTATTAAATATCCATTGTCTTTTGAGAAGATATCTCGCATGTATAAGAACGCAATAGAAAACGGATTTGCTAGCTATGCAGAAGCTTAACATTCCTTTAGACCATATTTCAAAGGGTCTGGCAATTGAATTGTTTGCGATAATTCCTGATACAATTTATGAGGTCTCAGATGCAGCAGAAAACAATGAAGCTAAATTCCAGCTTGTCGAAGGTTGTTTTTATCAATACAAGCTTAGTGAGGGGTTCTATTTCGAAGGCAGCGAGGTTATTGAAGTTTCCAACTTTAATTCTTCAGAAGGTCGTATCAGTCCAAACTTTTACGTTGGTACTTTATCTATTCCAGTTTTAGAAAAAGGGATTGACAAAGGAATCTTAGAACTAGAAGTACAATCAATAAAAACTACCTATCGGAAAGATTATAGATTTATGTTAGAGTCTATAACCAAACATGCTACGGATTTAATTCTACAAACAAACTCACCAGTTAATCAGACTTTGGAAGTAGATTTCGAAAGTGATTCCAAGACATTGTATCAGCAATTCTGTTTTGTAAAGTCAATAATTGATACTGATGATTTTGAAATTGCCATATATCAAATAATTAAAGCTCCTGTAACCACTTGGAGAACAAAAAGAGAAAACAAAGATGTTAGAAGTTTAAAGAGGCTCAATAGCAAAGACCTAAGAAATCTTGTCCATTCGCAAAACAGAGTAGGAATACCAGCTAATCACCCCTTGCGTAATAATGGTATTAATTCCATTGCTTTGGAAATTCCTACATCGATTAAAGAAGAAACCACAGACACTCCTGAAAATAGATTTGTTAAATACGTATTAGAATCATTCCTGTTTTTTTGTGAGGAGATTCAGTTAAAAAGTAAAGACAATTCAAGGTTGTACAAGGAGGCACAACTAATCTCTAACAAACTTGTATCTTTTTTACAACACAACTTATTCAAGGAGGTTTCTAGACCAACTACAGTAAAGCTAAACAGCCCTGTGTTGCAGAAAAAATCAGGATACAGAGAAGTATTAAAAACTTGGTTGATGTTTGATTTAGCCGCAAAATTAATTTGGGAAGGTGGAGAAGATGTTTATTCAGCTGGCAGTAAGAACATCTCTAAGCTATATGAGTATTGGTTATTTTTCAAAGTATTAGAAGCGGTTAAAGAAACGTTTGAAATCAACTCAGATGAGTACAAAAAACTTATCAGTCCAACTGATGATACTTTAGGGTTAAAATTAAAAGAAGGCAAGCAAGTCGCATTAAATGGAACCTATCTTTCAAAGGAAAGAGAATTAGCCGTTCAATTTGCCTACAATAAAACCTTTAGCTCAAGTAAAGAACTTTCCTCTGAAGGCAGCTGGACACTTCAAATGGACCCAGATTATACCTTATCAATCTGGCCAAAAGCATTAAGTAAAAAATCTGCTGAAAAGGAAGGTCAAATTGTCCATATACATTTTGATGCAAAATATAAAGTCAAAAACAAAAAGGATAATTCAAAATTTAAGCGAGATGATGTAATTAAAATGCATGCCTACAAGGATGCAATCAAAAGAACTGCTGGCGCATATATTTTATACCCTGGTTTAGATAATGAACCTACTACTTTTAAAGGTTTCCATGAAGTCTTACCTGGTTTAGGAGCATTTGCCATAAGGCCATCAGAAGAACATAGTGGTATAGAGCACTTAATTAGCTTTATTAATAAGGTCAAAAATCATTTTTTAAATCGAGCTTCGCAACGAGAAAACATTTCTACTAAGACCTATCTCATTACCAAAAACGGTCTGTCGAAAGAACTGAATCAGCCCGTACCCGAATACTTTAATGGTGAAAAATTAATTCCAAATGAAACATTTGTTCTAATTGGTTATTGTAAATCAAATGACCATCTAAATTGGATTAATGAAAAGTTACTTTATAACTTTAGAATGAATAATAACAGAGGTGCTCTTAAATTGACACAGGAAACTTTAAATGCAAAATATCTACTGTTACATATGAATGGGGATAGTTCATCATCTAGAATATATAAGATTCAAAAGCCTGAATATCGTGTAACTAGTAAAAATACTTTAACACGTTTAGAATATCCAACACCTAGACAAGAAAGTTACCTAGTAGTGAAGTTAGAACCTTGCTTAGACAAAGAGTTTGAAAATCTATCATGGAACTTTAAAGAATTAAATAATTATAAACCTGGAAGAGCTTCTGCAATACCATTCACTGCGAGCTTGCCAGAATTAATGGAAGTAAAATGGAATACTTAGCTAACACAAGTTCAAGCACATTGCAATCCTCCTTCGTGCGGTTGCAAAGAGCTTTCTCGCCAACGCTAAAAACGAAATGAATAAAATAAAAACGGCATACAACAATGTGTATAGTG
>Ga0209601_1000361_pt1 | contig 36479 bp, 64 predicted proteins | sample COGITO_mtgs_1104_4_FD_184796 | JGI IMG/M metagenome (GOLD analysis project Ga0209601, IMG submission 184796) | Pelagic marine microbial communities from North Sea - COGITO_mtgs_110426 (SPAdes) (version 2) | ecosystem: Environmental > Aquatic > Marine > Epipelagic ...
TTTTGATTTTCAAATCAATAGTCATTATCTAATCAATCTTCTAAATCCATGTAAAGGCTCTCTCTCATTAGATACAATAGTTCCATCTGCATCAACATCATACTCAACACCATCTTCTAAGATCATTCTCCATTCCATGTTGTATTGACTCATGTAATATTCTGCCATTCTTTCAAATCTATCTTTCTCTGTTTCTGGTCTGAATTTAGTTAATGCTGGTAAAAAGAATCTACCTAAAAATAAATAAACACCAGCACGTTCAAACTGATCTAAATTAACTTTTGTATTTACCATTTCAGCAGTATTTAAAACTGTGATGTCTGTGAATATGTTAGTCTTATATACTGGCCACCACTCTACTCTTAATTGTCTGAATATATCGTTAGTAGTTTGTGCAAAGAAATTAACTGCTTCTGTTGAATCTGATGCTACACCAAAATCAAATGCGTCTGGTTGATATTTAGTTACATCACTTGCAGTTATTACGTCAGCACCAGTATAATTAGCCATAATTTACTTCCAAATTAAATAAACAATTAATAAAGCTAAAGGTATTGAGTACATTGGATTGTTTTTTGCTTTTACCCAAATCCATTTAACTTTCTTTTTTCCTTTAAGCCATATCCATTGATTCATTTTGTTTTCCTTGTTTTTCTTTTCTTTTTAAGAGGTATAATTTTTGCTTCATTTTCAAAAGTTTGATCTACTTCTTTAATATTTTCTTTTACATCATCTTGAACAGGTTTAAAACCTCTAAAATCATACATAGCTTTATTAGTTTGATAATCTAATTCGCTTCTAGTGATTGTTTTGTTACCTCTTTTTAAAGTAACCATTGTTTCATTTGATAATACTAATTTTACCATTTTTATCTCCTATTAGTTAATTGCGAGGGCTATTTCTAGCCCCCACAAAGTAAGCAATTATTATGCTTGGATAGATGAATCGTAATGTAACTCAACACCATATGAATCATGGATTTCTCCAACACCATATACTGATGTAGCAACGATTTCGTCTGCTCTTAGAGAAGCATCTCTTTGAGTTTCGATTTTAACATCTTGCATCATTGCAATTGCTAATGCGTCTTTATGGAACGCAGCACCTTTGTAATCTCCAGCTGTTCCTGTATTCGCCATATTTGAAGTTTCAAATACATTCATACCAGCTATTTTACCAATGTGTCCTGATCTTAATGCTTCGTTAGATAATTCAGTATCTAAACCAGCAAAAGTATTAGTAAAACCAGATTTAAGGTCATAAGCAATTTTAGGGTGTAGTACAACTTGACAGCCATCAGTAGGTAATGCGTTTTCTTTCAAAGTTGAAAGAGCATTAAATAATACTGCTGGAGTTATAGCCGCTGAACCATCTCCTAATGCAACACTAAAGCCATTAAACAATGCAGTTAAATCTGTATCTTGTTTTCTTGCTAGTGCTTCTCCAAATAACTTACCAACATCTGCTGCAACATTTCTTGGTGCAGAGTTTCTTGCTAGGTCAGTTAGAGTAGTCATAACACCAACTTCAGAAGCTGTAATAGTTACTGAACTTGGGTTGATTGCTGTGTTTGCTAGATCAGTTGCTTCAGCTACTGCTGCTGCACTTACTGCTGCATAGACAGGAACTTCTACTGCTTTTCCACCACCAGAGATCGCATAGTTTTTAACTAAGTTTCTCATAATGGATTTTTCAGATGCTACAAATTGAGCTTCTGCTACTATCTCTGTGTATAGTTCCGATAGTGTAGAACTTGTGCTTTCGTTAGCCATGATATTATCCTATTATTATTATTTGTTTAAGTTAATCTCAACAGCACCTGAATCTCGTTTCTTCCTATATTCTTGATAGGCTTTACGATCTTCTGGCTTTGTTAAGTCCAAGTCCTGTAGATTAAAGGGTTTTACAGTTTTACCACCGATAGCACTCTGGCTTCCTGAACCAGACAACGACCCTTGACGGAAATGTGGGTTGCTATCTAAGAACTCTTTTACTCTATCTTCGATTGTCAAAAGTTCTCCTTTTGCGTTATATCGTACATTAGAATTATTATCAACTACTTCTATTCTTCCATCATCATTATATTTTACTTCATCTTTTAATAAAGCAACTACTTGTGCTGGACTAATAGCTTTGTTTGAAGAAGCAACAGATAAAATAGAATTATCAACTTTTTCTTTTTTGATTTGGTTTTTGTATCTATTTAATTCTTGTTCCTTTTCAGATAATCTATCTTGCATAATCTTTTCAAGGTCTTGTTTAGTTTTAGCTTCTTCTAATTGTTTTTGTTTTAGAATTTCAGCTTTTTGATTTTCTTCTTCTTGAAGTTTCTTTTCGTATTTTCTTCTTTCAGCTTCAAGTCTTGATGAGATAACTTTATCAAGTTGTTCTTGAGTAAATTTCATCTCTTTTACTTCTTGTGATGTTTGTGCTGTTTGTGTTTCTGTTTTTACTTCAGTATTGTTTTCTTCTTGTTCAGTTATCGGTTGAACAACCTCGTTTTCTTGCGTCATGTAAGACTCCTTGTTTGTTTATATTATTAGTTCTCCAGCTTCGTCATACCAATCAGGATTGACATAACTCCATTGGTGTCTGCAATTATAACCCCCACGAACTATTAGAGGATTACCAGACTTCTTACCCTTCCAACTTCTACTATTCCAAAGTGCGTTCACTTCATCAATGGTAAAAAGTCCACCTTGTCGTTTGTTATATACTCCATTAATTACATTTCTGCAAATCTCTCTAGTTGTTGGAATTACATCTCCATAGTATTTGACATAAGTTAAACCAGCATCTTGCGACTTGTTAAGGTTTAAGGTTGCGTCAAAATCTCTTAAAGAATCATTTAAAATCTGTCCAGCATATCGTTTCATGTTCTCTCCAGCACGATCTCTAGCAAATTTAGATTGTAATGTTTGAACAGACTTATCAACTTTAGCTTGAATTGTAGCATTGTCTGAATTTTGATTTCTTTTAATATAAGTTACTAATCTTTGAATTTCAGGGTCATCAGAACTAGCATATATTCCATTAATAGTTTGTCTAAGTTCTTTTTCTAATACTGTAAAATCTGAACCAACTAATGTATTTTGATAAACCTTTTCTGATAACTTTCTTGTAAATGTATTTGATACGTCTTTAAACTGTGTGAAGTATTGTTGTTTTAAATTTTGGATTAGTGCTTTATCGCCTTTGGTTAATTCTTGAAACTCAATAGGTATATTACCAATACGTTTAAATGCTTTTTCAATTCTTTTAGCTTGTTTATTAAAACCCTCTCTAACAACTGTATCTGACCATGCTAAATATTCTCTTTCAAGAATAGCTTTTATCTGTGGCCTGATAGCAATAGCTGATTGTAGTTCTATTAACTTGCCATCTGTTGTAGGTAATCTTCCAGCAAGTGAAACTACTTCTGCTTCTATCTTGTCTAATGTTTTAATTAAGGTTTCGTAATATTTAGCTTCTGCAAGTTCTATTTGCTTAATACGATATTCAGTTGCATCTTTGATTATATCTGACATTCATTAAATTTGTTCTTCTTCTACTTCTTGATCTTCTTCTACTACTTCGTCTTGTGTAAATTCTCCAACTTCTGAATTACTATCTATCTCATCAAATATATCATTTAGTTTTTCATCATCATCAACTACTGCTCTAGCTATTTCTTTATCTATCTCTTTCATTAATGTAGGAGATTGAACATTGATTGCTTTTGCTTGTTGGTAGAACATAAGATCAGTTGCGTAATCTCTAATATTAAATGTATCTGGGTAATTAATCTCGCCATCAAATTTAGTGTTTTGGAACATAGCATATAGATTAAATAATTGTTCTTCTGCGATTTGTAAGTTGTCAGCTTTTTCAGATAGTCTAGCATTAAGTAATTCAAATTCAGTTTGTAATGCAACACCTGAACTAATCCCTGTCTTTGTAGTTCTAATAGCACCTGTGTGTGCAATTCTATTTATAGATTCAACTTTGTTGTTAATTGAATCCATTATTGATTGTAAGCTAGAACCTGATGGTTGTAATAAATAAGGTTTTAAGTTTGGCTCTAATTCATCAGGCATTTCTATAACTGCACCAGCACCAGCACTTGCATTGACACTTGGAGTTTTAACTAATGATGGGTGGTTTGTTAATCTGATTAATTGTTCCATTTCAGAGTATTCATTGTAAATAGATTTTTGTAGATCAGCTATATCAGTTAAATCTGATTGACCAATTCCTCTTTTGTGTGATTTAGAATTATATAAAATAACTGCTGGTATTTTGCCAATGGTATTAGGAACACTATCTACTAATTTAGGTTCTTCTCTTTCTGGCATATACAAAGTATCAATTCTATCTAAGTACCAAACTCTCATGTAAGTACCACCCTCTCTATCAACTTCTTCTCTAATCTTTAAATAGTTTAGTTCGTATTTACCATTAGGTTGTCTAACATAGTTCCAATCTAAAACATTTTCAGAAGTAACGATTGATAAGTAAGGTCTGATGTCTTGGTCTAATTCTTCTGCTGCTGTATTAGTTTGAACATTAGGCTTATCTAAAATCATAAAACATTGACCATAGATTGAAGCATAGTTTTGTGCTTGTTTAATTACTGCGTTTAAATTGTTACCCTCTAGGTCTGCATCTTTTAAGAATGATTCTAAACTAGCTTCATCTTGTAAAGAACCAAAATCTCTACTTGGTCTAACTCTAAATAAAAATGATGAGTATATTTGAATGATGTTTTTACAATGGTTATCGCATGGAGTGTTTGCAAGTCTTTGATTGAACTCGTTATCTAATTCTAAATTATATCTCGATAGATATTGGCCTGTCATATAATCATAACCACCATTATAAGATCGAATATAGTATTCCCAATTATTAATTGTTTCTGCGTAATCTTTGTGGGTTTCGATTGCTTGATCTCTAGTGTATGCCATAATTTATTTCATTGTCCATCTTGTAGGAGGGTTAAATCTTGTCTGAGTAGTTAATGGCTTTAAATAATCAATCATATAACCAAGTGCGTCATTCATATGATCGAAGCCATCTTCCTTATCAGGAATATTTGTATTCTCCTTGTATATTTGTCTTTGTAAACCTTTTATCAATGTTTTGCAAGAATGTGAAACAAAAATATGTCTTTCTCCATTAGAATCTTTTAGCTTACTATTCACAGCATTGACCCTATCTCTAATAGCTGGGTGTTTATGTTTAACTTTAACTTTAAAACCAGCATTCTGTAATATGCTTAAATCAGTTCTACCACCAGCAGAAGTTTTTCTTTGTTTAGAAGCTGGGTCAGGATATATGATTATTGGAATCTTTGTGCCATATCTATCTCTTAATTCTTGCACCATTTCATCTGTATTACTTCCATAAATAATAACTTCATCAAGAAAGTATATTTTATCTTTCTCTAATTGTGCAACACAAGCTGACATTGGGTCTACGTTAAAGTCCATACCAATATGTAAAGGTTTCTCCCAATCAATCTTTTTTTTAACTACATTCTCAACAGGGTGGAAATTATAATAAACAGAACCAGCATAATTCTCAAATGTACCCTCAAACTCTTGTCTAAAAGTTCTAATATCAATATCTTGTTTAGCCTGTTCTATTTCATCTGCTGACACCATACCACCCTCAATAGTAGTATATTGGTAGCTATCCCATTCATTATCTTGCTTCCCTTTTAAATACATTTCATAAGACCAGTTACCATAGCCTTTTGGTGTACCACACATAAGAACTTTCCCTAAAGTATCAGCAACAGAAGCACGTAATACTTCAAACCATGCTCGTTTATCTATGTCAGCAAACTCATCTAAAATTAAAAAGTCTAATCCACTACCTCTTAATGAGTCATAATTATCAGCACCCTTTAATGAGATTGTACTATTGGATTGTCTTATTGTGATAGTCATGCTTGTTTCGTTTATATCTTCTATCCAGTTAAACTGATTAAGCATTTCTTTTAGATTAGCCCATACGATTTCTTTAGCCATCTTAAAGGTAGGTGCAACATACCATATCTTTTGTTTAGGCTTTGTTGCGTACTTCATCATCTCGGTAATACATAGATAAGTTTTACCAAATCTTCGACCACTTATAAGAACTCTAAACCTTGCTTGACTAGATGATACTTTAAGTTGGGGTTTTGTCAGAGATATTTTCATTACAGAAATAAGTGATATAGAGTTTATCCTTATTTATTTTTTCTTCCTGTTTTTGTGCATATTCAATAGTTAATTGACTTCCAGCTATAACACATTCAGACCATTTATTAAATTGATGATCTATGGTCATAGTAGTATTACAAAAGCCTGTAATTGCAGAGCAGATACTAAAGGCTAATATATAGTGCATTATTGAAGTGGGTTTTTATTGTTTTCTTTAATCTCTAATATTTCTAGTTTTAATACTTCAATTTCTTTTTGCATTATAGCAATCTCTTTATCTTGATCTATTATTGCAAATCCATTTGTTTCTATTCCTGATAAATCAGGTGCAGTTGCATTTGATAATTGTTCTATTGTAGATTCCATCTTAGCAAACTTTGTAAATCCAGCACCAATAGATGCTATAAGACCTAATATTACAACTATGTTTGTAAGATTATCTTGTATTTTTTTAATCATTTTTTAACTCCTGTAATTCTAAAAGTAATATTCTTTTGTTATACTTTATTTCGTTTAATTTTTTAATCTTAATCTCCATTATATCATTAGCAGTATATTCTACCAAATCAACATTAGTATATATAGACCTATTATCAAATATCTCGATCTGATTCAAATAAATATCTTTAGGTTTATAAAATTCGTTATTATTATAAACAGATAATGATGCTTGGTCATTCTGCATAGCATCTAATTTTATGATATTTTTAATCTGTAAATTCTTGGCATTATCTTTTATCTGTTCATCTACTTTTGCCATAATCTTGTCTATTTTAGGTTTCTTTGTTTTCTTCTTTGCTACTTTTGTTTTAATCTCTTTTTCAGGTGCTTCTTCAGTAGATTCTTCGACCATTTCTTCCTCTTGTATTTCTTCTTCTTTTTCCTCAACAGCTTCTTCAGGCATTTCTTCAATTATCTCTGCTGTCATTTCCTCTTTAGCTTCTTCCATAATTTCTTCGGTAATTATTTCTTCTTCTGGCTTTTCCTCAATCATAGTTTCTTCCATAACCTCTGGTTTTTCCTCTATGATTTCTAATTCTTTTTCTGGCATAGATACAATCTGAATAGATTCTTCTACTTCAAATATTTCTTCTATTTTAGGTTCTTCTTTAATTTCAAATGTAAATTCTTCTTCAATTTTAATATTTTCTTCTGGTTCAAAATCAGTAAATAAATTTATTAATTCTTGTTCTACAGTTTCATTAATATCAGGAACATAAGTATAATTAACAATTATACTAGGTTCTTTAAGATCAGCCCCATAATGTCCTGTAGTATTAGGCACAGAAAAATCATATCTTAAAACAACATCATAATCTTGTACTGTATTATTTCCAAATATCATTGTATCGGTCATATCTTCGTAAGCACAACCATTAAATGTATCACAAGTTCCTGAGATAGTCCTATTCTGTGTTGTAAGATTTCCATTATCATCTGTTACTTTGATAGATTGTGTAACAGATTGTGAATTGCTATTCCAAAACCATATTTTAGATGAGCCTGTTATTTCAAAGCCATTGTTTAATGAGTTTTTATTTACATTAGAATCATTCAAAGAAACACTATCTGATTCTATATATTCATTATTAACTCCAGCGATAACTCCACTACCATGTGTAGTATCTATGTTTGTTCCTGACCAACCACTTGTAAAATCTTGTGAAACTAAATTACTTGTTGTTTCTGCTTTTGAAGTTGTAAGGGTTAATATCATCAACAAAACGATTGATACGATATACTGCATATGCCATAACTCCTATAAAAATTACTAACCAAATCATTTTGTATTAGTCCAATTAACTGGTTTTTTCTTTGGTAAAATTATTTGTTCTTTTTCTAATTTTGCATCTATCTTTTCTCTTTTCTTAATTCGTTTTACATAAGTTTCATAATCTGGTCTTTCATGGTCATACTTATTCCATAATGCTAAGGCATCTTTTCCAATCTTGCCATCTATCGGACAAGGTGTTCCAGCATTAATCATAGCTTCAAAGACTCTTTCGTCTTGGCATAATAAAGCAACAGAGCCTACTTTCATTCCAAAGTCATATAATACTTTAGCTAATTTAATTCTTTCACAGTTCATATCTCTATTAGTCTTACCACCTGAAAAACCTGTGCCAAATGTTTGAATACCTACTGATACTCCTGTTGCACAAACGTCTTGCGATTGAGCAGAGAATGATGGTGCAGAAGCTGTTGGTGGTGCTGATTTAATATTAGAATGATTAGTAGAGTTTGATGTAGTATTTGATGATGAGCCTGATTGGTAAGTCGTTGTTGCATTTGATGTATAACCACCATCAATCATAGTGTTTGAGCCTGATGTATTATTTTGCGTTTCATCAGGATATGCTGGTTCTAACAAAGTTAGAAGAAACATAAGAATAATTAAAACTCCTGTAAAATAATAGTTCATATTGTTTATCCTCATTTAGCAACTTTACCTTTGTTAATACCTTTTTTAATAACATATTGTTGAGTACCATTAGCACCTGATTCTACTTCTTTTTTAAGAAATTGAAATAGTTTCATTTCTTTTAGTTTCTTTTCAGTATGTTTTTTAAACGATTCTATTACTTTGTTATCTCTCATTTCTTTTTCCTTTTTTTAGGTGCATCTGAAATAAACTTATCAAAGAAGTTATCTAGCATCTCAAAGAATCTATATAAAAATCTATCAATCATATCTTGAATCCTTTTTTCCATGATTGTATTGCCCAATATGCTGGACTTAAATTCTTCTGGCCTTTTACTTTAGCTAATATGGGTCTGAATCTAGCAAAGAAACTCTTTTGCCTAGCTGGAATATTCTTCTTGATAGACATAGTTTTAGAGCCAAAATTAACTTTCTTAACTCTACCTGTACTTCTATCTTTTACGAATACCTTAAACTTCTTAACATCTCCACGCATGGGTTTGTTAAGTTTTACAGTTCTGTTTTTATATTTAGCCATGTGGCATAAATATCACAAAACTATCTTTGAAAGAACCTTTTTCTCCAATCGTGGCAAACATAAGTATCTTTAACACCTTTACTTCCCCACCTACCACAGAAGCTACGTCTATTAGAATATAAACCACAGTTCCCACAGGCCTCTTTAGTCAAACTCTTTTTAAATGATTGAGGTAATGAATAATCTATTATCTCTCCATTCGGATAAAAATTACTTCTTTTTATTTCCATTTATTAACTCCACTATTTTATTAAGTTTTCTTAATGCCATATCTCTTTGTATTTTAACTTGTTCTAATTCTTCTTTGAGTCTTAATTTTTCTTCTCTTAATTTAAGAAAAGTATTCTCTCCTATATTCATATTATCTCCCTTGTCCTTTATACCTTGTTTGTTTTTGTTGTCGTTTTTCTTGTTTGTTTTTATTCTTCTTATGTTTCCCAGCACCTCTTTTAGCTGGTTTATCTCTTGGAATAAAGTGTGTAAATTTTTGTTTAGCCATCTATATCTTCTGCTTTAGCTTCTATGATTAATGGTAATGGTTCAACAGTAGATGTAGTGTGAACTCTATCTTGCATACCAAGTTCTTGTTTAGATAACCAAATAAGTAGTTTATCGTTACCTTGTCCTCTCATAGCTTTAGACCATAATTTTTTTCTAAGTGAACTTCTACCAATGTTTTTATTATCCTGTATTAGATCGGCATATCGTCTTTGTAGTGTTCTAGCAGATATTCCAACAACAGCACCTATTTCTTCTTGTGTGCAACCTATCTGACTAAGTTTTGCAATAACATCTTCATCTAGGTCTTTCTTGGGTCGTCCTATAGATTGTGTCTTAATTGTGTCATTTGTCTTATTTATGTCGTTTTTCATTTCCATATTATTTTAGTAATTTTGTGAGTAATGTCCATAGTTTAGGGTTCTGTCTAAAGACTTTCTCATAGCCATCTCCAATAGCCTGTGCAATAGGTTCTTCTCCTCGTTTATTAACATTTATATCAGCTAGATTAATTATAATATGAAATAACTCGTGCATTATTGTATTGAATAGCTTTAATCCTTTTACTCTCTTATCAATCACAAGTAAGTTTTTATTGGGTTCATAATAAGCATACATCTGTTCTAGGATTTCAAATCTAACTTTAATCTTTTTTTTCCCATATGAAATATGTTCTAATTGTGGCATTAATGTTTAACATTGTCGTCAGATTGTATTACTGCTCGTAAGTATTCAATTTGTAATTTAAGTTGCTTATTTTCTATACTTAAAGCAATTATACGTTTTCTGCAATATTTAAAAATTTGAAGTATTGCTCTCATTAATAGTCTTTCAAAGGTTCATCTTTAAATTTATGTTTCAAATACTTCTTATTGTCTTTTCGGAGTATAACGTAATGACCCTCATCTCCTATTTTTTCATAATCTTCCTTGCTAGACTTTTTAACAACAGTATTTAGTATTTGTTTATTAGTTACTTGTTTATTAGTATGAGGCGATAGGTGGTCGTGAGGTGGTTGCGTTTCATCTAGGTACTGAAATTTGTCGTAGTTTATAACACTTATTATCGTTATTTTTCGGCTAGGGTGGTTGTTGGTGGGCTGTAGGTGGTGCAAACGAGTGGTAATCATACCTCGTCTTTTCAACCTTAAGATTAAAGTTCTCATTTCAGAATAGCTTATTCCCCAAATCGTTGAGTTCTTTCTCAATGGAAATATTAACTCTGCTCTTTTAACAAATATTGGATTATCTAAAAATCTTAGAGTCTTATCCTGATGACTAGCAGAACTAATCATATAAAGCCAAATACTAGATTGAATTAAATTCTTAAAGACTTTGTGTTTCCATACATCTCGATAAACTATGAAATATCCTGATTTTCTACTTTGCATTCTTACTCTCTTTCTCTATCATCTCGATTAATTGTTTTTTTGTATATCTGTTTAACATAGTCTTAATTATGTTTTTGGTCTTTTTTTGTTTCTCGTATTCTCTTGCTCTATTGTTAGATATTACTTCAAAGTGTTCATCTCTCATTTCGGCCATTATATCTCTCCCTTATGTTTGTTGTAAAAATTAAATAAGTCGTTTGCTTGTTCCATTTCTGCTACTCTTTTTTTTACTTCCTGTAATATGTTAGTTTCTTTTCCATACATATCTTCAAACTGTTGCTTACAGTTATGAATACTAAATTGTCCTTGATGATGGTCATAGCAAAGTGGAATGGTATCGTAGTGGCTTGATCTTCTGCCTATTCCTAGCCCAATGGGACGTATGTGATGCACATTAGCTGGTCTTTGACATACCCAACACCCTAAACTGGCAACCTTGCTCATATGCTCTCTCTCGGCTTTTGTAGGTGGTTTTTTCATATTAGCAATCCTTGTGTTTGAATATCAGTATCAGTTAAATAATTCTTATTATTAAATTTAGGATATTTTGATATTGGGTATTTTAATTTATTGATAAGTGTTTTTTTATCTTTTTTATTACCAATAAAATAAATGTATCTATGTTTTCTAGGTCTATCTATTACTTCAAATTTATCAGGATTATTTTTTCTTTCTTCCAAAGTGTATTGTTCGCAAATTGTTTTACTATGCTTATTAGTATTTTTCATTCTCCATTCAGTTCTTTTATCTGATAAGCCAGTATATATAAAATTAGTAGCCTGATAGATATACCCTGTATGATTTTGGCTAGTATCAGCATAAGAAACAATAATACTTGGTTTAGGTAGTTGTTTAAAAGAATTAGATACTAAAAAAGATGCTTCATTTTTAATATTGTTTTTTAATACTAACCTATTTAACTCTAAAACTATTTTTTTATAATCATCTCCAGCAATTCCTCTACATAATGATGAAGAAGCTGGAGAACCATAAGTAACTACTCCAACAAGTTCATTTTCTAGATAAAGACCAAATGAATAAGATATACTTGGCATACGTTTTGCATAATGAATATCTAAAATAAAAGGTTTAGTTTCATTATAGGAAATGCGTAAAACCTGATAATTATTCATTTAGATTTCCACACAATAGCTTGTTTTCCATATTTAGTTTCTCGTCTTAAACCAGAGTCCTCTACTAAATTTAAAATTTGTAATTCTCTAATCCTACCACAAACAGAACTCAAAGGCATTTCTAATTCATCTGCTATTTCATAATTAGTAGATGATTGTAATTTAACAAAATCATAAACCATTTCTCTTTTAGTTTTTATTTTAGGTTTTATTGTGGCAAGTGCTTGTTGGCTTGTGTCAGTATAATTACAAGACTCGTAGTCAGTATCAAATATATCTAGTTGCTTCATGAATTAGCTTTCAATAATTTAATAGTGTCCTCGATCTTCTTTTTATCTTCCTGATTTTTTATAATTAATTCTTTAAGTTTTTTTACATCTCCTGATTTAATTATATAATCAAAATCATCTTCTATTTCATGTAATACAATTTCAGTAGCCATTTCAGAAACTACCTTTTTTGGAATATCTTTCTGATCTCTATGAATCATATCATCAGTATAATATTTTGAATTTTGAAATTGTATTTTAAGATTAACTTTTTTAAGAAGATAATTTACTTCTCTTAAAGTTCCAACCCAACTATTTTTTTCTGTAATTACTTCGTGTCCTACATTTATTTTTTTCATATGTTTCTCTCTGTTATGACCAGTCCCCAAGTAGAGAGATGACTTGAGAACTGATCGTGTTAGTATTAAGATATGAAAATATAAATACTTGTTTCTTGCGAAACATAAACTCTCTAACATATTTTTTATTTATAATCATATCTTTAATTGATTCGTTTTTTATATCTGATTTGAAAATAAAACAAGAAATAAAACTTGTAAGGGTTAAATTAGTTAAAAAAGCTAGGTTTTATGCGATAAATAAAGCTATTGCAATACAACTTGTTTTATAGTTAAATACTTAAATATGTTAATTAAAAAAAACAATAACAAAGGAGAGAGCATAATGAATAGATATAGATTAAATACTAAAAATTTTAGTAAAGCTAAAAGAGGTATAAGAGGTGGAGAATATTATTTAGAAAAACCATGTTTAGGTTGTAATCCAAATAGTAACGCAATTCATAAGCAAGAAATTAAAAGTTATTATGGAGTACCTAAAGAGTTATTAAATAAATATAAAAAATATTTACCTAACTTAACTGATACACAAATAGAAGTTGGAATTACTGTAGAAAATAGAGAATCAGTAGATATTATTTTTTGGGAGTGTAGAAACTGTAGTACAAAATCTCCAATGAAATATTCTAATTGGAATAAAAAAGGTATAACAGGAAATCATTTTAAATTATTTGAGTTAATAGAAGATTTAGATGATGTATCAGGTATAGAGTTTGATAGAGAATGGCATTTAGAAGCCTTTGAAAAAAGAAACTTTATTAATATAGAGGAGGCAGCATAATGGAACATTTATATTTAGCTTTAGTATTATCAATAGTAATAACTTTAATATGGGGAGAAAAGTAATGAGAGAAGAAATAAAAGTTATAAAAGAAAATCTTAATTTTAATCAGTTGCCAAAAGATATTCAAAAAGGTTGGATAGATTCTATGGCAGATGATTTAATTCAATCATTTGATGATGGTGTTCATAATAAAAAATCTGCAACAGCAGACGCAAAACAATATTATTATGATTGGAATAAAGACGTGAAATGGGTTTTATATAAATCTTCATTTCATGGTTTTAGAGCAGAAAGACAAGAAGATTTTAATAGAGAGGAGTATTAATGAGAATACCAACTAACTCAAATTTTAGTAAAGAGATTGCTAAAAAGTTTAAACAAATTTTCCACCGAGATATGACTCTTGGTGGATTACAAGATTTACAGGAACAGTTAGATTTAATTAACCCTGTAGATACTCATTTGTTAAATCAAGTGAGTCAATTAAAGGAAAAAGCAAATGGACAAGAAACTTCCAAAGTTGCAAATGCAGTACGACAAGTTCATAATGAAAGAAAAGGATTTGTTGCAAAAACTGTTAGCACTAAAGGAAAAGAAAAAAGTTACAGCTTGGAAACTACATCAAATTAAATACCACCAAGCAACTTTATAGAGAGGAAAAAAATATATTGATATGAAAAACATACTTTTAATTGCCATCTTTGTCTGCTTATTACAAGCCTGTAGCTATCGCCCAATTATTGATACTGCTGGAAGATCATCAGCTTCATTTAATGAAAGCCAATCTAAAGAAATAACTAATGATATAATGATTTGTAAAAATTTAGCTAAACAGCATACTAATACTTTAGTCGAGTCTTATAAAGTAGTTCATAATTTGTATTTAAGACCAAGCACTTTATGGCTTATGCCTAAAGCTGAATATACAAATAAAAAATTAGTTAAAAATTGTCTTTTGGGGAGAGGTCATAATGTTATTAACTAAAAAACACCAATACAAATATTTAATGGAAAAGCTAAAGTTTAAATACCTAGACCTTAAATACAGAGAAGAAATTTCTACTAATACTGACTCTGATCTTATTAAACATGAATTAGATTTCTATAATGAATACTATTACAGATTAGATTTCTATTCTGATTGGCTAGAACGAATTAATAACAAATATAACTATATGGGAGAGAAAAATGCAGCTTAATGTTAAAGAAGCAAGTATTGTTGAATTATATGCTTACAAAATTATTCTATTAAAACAAATTAATGAAAACAATAGATTAATAAAAGAAATTGATAAAAAAATAATCAAGGAGAAAGAAAATGCACAAACCAAGAACTAATACGACTATCGAAGAAATCAATAAATCACTTATTGAGTTAATGGCTCAATGGAGAATAAGTGAAAAAGATGATGAGTTAATCTTTACTAAGATTGTAGGATTACAATTAAAGAAGATTAGGCTTATGAGAGGTTACACGCAGACTAGAGTGGCCAAAGCAATTAATATTACATTCCAACAGATTCAAAAATATGAACGTGGAACTAATGAATGTAAGGCAATTAACCTTAAAAAATTATCGGAATATTTTGATGTTTCATTTGACTATTTCATAAAACCGATATTAGATGCTAATTTAACATTTATAACAAAAAGGAGAGATGGAAATAATGTATATCCGTTTAAACAAGACTACGTGGCAAGATAAAAGAATCAAAGCCATGAATAAAATTATAAGCAATTATAATTTAAGCACAGAAACATTTATTGAAGAATATAACAGAGTATGTGTTTCTAAAGCAGAAAACAAAAAACAATATAAGGGAGAGAAAAATGACAATCGTTAATACAGAGCATGGACACACAGTTGAGTTCAATCAAGAAAAGCACGTCTATATTCATAACAACGAATATGTAGTTGGGACAAGTACAATACTTGGTAAGTTAGCTAGTCCAATGTTAGAGAATTGGAAAATAAGCAATCAAGTAAATGCTTTAAAAGATGAGATGGAACGTCAAGGTATTCCATTAGATAAAATAGACTCCATAGTTATTAATGCTAAAGCTAACGCAAGAAAGCAAGGTGATGGCATATTATCTATTGGTTCAATGGTTCATAAATTTTGTGAGTTATGGGTTAAGGGACAACCCTTTACTGAACCAAGCGACCCTGTAGTTAAAGGTTGCTTTGATAAATTCAAAAGATTTTGGACTAAACATAAATTGAAACTTATAGAGTCTGAAAAAATTTTATACTCTGAACGTGGGTTTTGTGGAACTGTTGATCTGATTGCAGAAGATTCACAAAAAAACTTATGGCTCATAGATATAAAAACTTCAAAAGGAATATTTGTAAATATGGTGCATCAACTTCATGCTTACAAACTTGCTTATGAAGAACAAACAGGCAAGAAAATACATAAGATGTATGTTGTTAGGCTTCCTAAAGATAAAGCAGACTTTGAAGCTAGACAAATCTTGTATAAAAAAGAACACATTAAAGCATTTCTTGGATTACTACATTGTCATAAATCCGAGTTACTATTTAATGAATCAGTAAGACAATACAATAAACTAAAAAAAGGAAAAAAAAATGTATCAAAATAATAAATCAACCTACTCAATGCCATTTTGTGGATTAACTTTAAAGTTATATGAAACAGGCAAAAAAGCACCTAGCTATGAATATAGTGCTTCATCAACTAAAGCTAAGTTTATGTGTAGTTTAACTAAAAAATTATATGGAATTAGCCAAGTGATGGAATGGTATAACACACCAGAAGTTCAGGCTTATGCTAAAGCTGGTTATAATCTTAAATGGGGTTCTAAAATTCAACAAGCTAAAGAAACTAAATATGGTGCTGACACCGAGCAAGTAGTAACTCTTTATATGGTTAAGCCTTATCAGGGTGGACAGAATATTGATGGTATGAAACCTATTGGTCAATCTATGCCACCACAAGCAACTCAATTTGCACCAGACAATGCTCAACCAGTTAGTATGTCTGATTTAACTGATGATGAAATACCATTTTAATTATGACAGATACAGAAATACAAATCAAAGCACTTGTAAGTGAAATTCATAATCTAAAAAAGGATTTTGCTTTTAAACTAGAAGAAATCCAAGCTTTATACATGGAAAATAAAAAGCATAGGGAGATGTCTGAAAAGTTAGAGTTAGAAAACAAACATCTTAAACAACAGATAAAGCAGTTGGAAGAAGAAGCTGAATCAATGTTAAACCACCCATGATTATATTTGGAAAACCAATACATAGAAAATACAATAGACTTGTAGTAAAAATTGTATCAATAATATTTATTATAGTTATATCAATAGGGTTAATGTCTTGTGATAAATTAGAATTTGACCCTACTACAACTACAATAAAATATATGTTAAAGGAGAAAAAGAATGAGCAATCTATTAAGTAATAAGTCATATGAAGAATTAGAGTTAGCTTCTCAAGAGTGGTCAAATGCTCATAAAAGAGCAATCGTTCTTGATGAGGGTCGTAAAGCAACTTATTCTAAATGTTTCTTAAAACATAAGTTAGATTCTAAAACTGTTATTGAAGCTGAACATAAGGCCAGAACAGATGAAGAATATAAAGCGATTGTAGAACAATATGCAATAGCTGAAGAACAACTTATTAAAGCTAGGTATCATTATAACAACCTTGATAAATATGTAAGTTTAAAACAATCAGAGTTAAAAAGAGATTTAGCTTTGAATAGTAAAGTTTAATGAATTTCACTAACGAGAATTGTGATTTAGTTCCCTTTGTTAATCAGTTAGTGAATAGAGTTATTAGCGAGAGTTAATAATTTGGTCTAAGGGTGGTTTGCTCTCTCTCTCCACCCTAGATTTAATTTCTAGTTATTTCAAAATATTTAAGGTCAGTATCTTTTTTAATACTTGTATAAGAATATTCATAATTAATTAAATCTACATCTTCTCTTTTTTTGATTTCTTCAATCATGTTATTAACTTTTGTAAAGTGTGGAAAAGTATCTATAAATTTGAAATGAATATAACTGCCTAGTGGATTGTTTGAGGTTTCTAATTGTATTTCTAAATCAGTAATTACAGCATCAACTTTTATTTTGTCCATCAGGACATATTACTTCTTTTTGTTCCTGTTTAAAACCTTATCTGTCATTTTAGTTGAGAATGTTGCAGTAAATACAATAATAACTAAATACCAAACACTATCAGGTAAATCATTTATAATTCTTACCCATTCTTCAAAGTTATCTCTAGTGCTTTCAAACCACCCTGTACTTAACATTGATATAAGCCAAATCATTAATATTTCATCTTTCCAACTTTTATCTTGGCTTTTGATTCTAACTATATCTGTATCTTTAGCGGCTTCTATTTCTGCGGCTCTTATTGTTTTAACTTTTTCAGCTTTGTGTTTGAAATGGTCAGTTACTTTACCAACTGCTAATTTTGTAAGTGGGTTATTTAATAAACTAAATATCATAAGTAAGTATTACCTGTAAAAAATAATAATGTTATCCAATATAACACAAGAGCAGAATAAATTAAATGAGTAAAGTTCATTCAGGCTTAATATTCCTTATTTTTTATTTTGCAATAATTGAATTTGAAGATCGCAATAATGTTTAATTTTTTCTAAATCTTCGACTCCATTTTTCTTATCAAATCTGCAAATATACTTAATCACACAACCTTGAATAAAAGATAGGTTATTTTTTGAAATAAACTCGATTGGGGCTATGGCAAATGATTTATAGTGCTTACCACCTATTTGCTTATCAGTAGCCTTTAAATTGGCTCTATGAGGCTTTAAACTAGACAATTTTACCTATCCAATCCCCTTTTTTATCTAAAACCATAGGAAGTAGTCTTGGAACTCCATCTAGGATAATTCCACAACCAAGTATAAATCTAGTTCTAAAATTTTTAGCATATTCAAATGCCATTGATTTTTGATCTGTTAAACAACCTACGTTCATTCCAAAGAATAGGTTATCTGGGTTAGCCCACCAAGAGATTACAAACTTTGTATGATAGTGTCCTTGAACAGCACTCATTCCCATAGCTTGGCTTGTTTTTAAAATATCAGCACTCATACCATGAGTAAAAAAACATCTCTGGCCATTAGACATAGTTAAGGTTAAATTATCTACCCACTTCCACTTTTTAGTTCCTAAAAAATCTCCATAAGATTTAATAAATTGTTTGCTCATTCCAAACTTTAATGCTCGTCTAAATACTAAACTAGAATGGTTACTATCTACTTCTGTAACATCTGGAAATATACCCTCTAATTCTTTAATATATTTTCTTGTTAAATTAAGTTCATCTCCAGCATTAGGTAAATCTGGGTTAGAGTCGTGCATAGATATATTGTGAAAATCAATTGAGTCACCGATATTAACAATTCTATCTGGCTTAAATTCTTTTTTGATTTCTTTTAAAAATTTGATTGCGTCTTTGTGATGATATGGAATGTGCATATCAGATATAATTAATATTCTCTTATGACTCATGCAATTAATACTTGTACCTATTTTTAGGTAATTGTAAAGGTTTAGACCTTATCTAACAAAGTAACTATGACATATGCCATAGCACTAATTAAAGAGCCTGTGCAGATTAATAAAATCTTCTCTAATCTTTTTACTCTTTCTTCAATGATACTAATTTTTTGGTGTGTTAGTTTCTGCATTATTCTACAAAGTTTTTCATGTGATTCTATTTTTTGTAAAGCAGATTTAGTCATTACTTTTTCTTTCTTGGCTTATATTTTTTGATGCCTTGTGAGATGAAGATGTTTTTATATAAAGAAACCTTTTTACCAAACTTTTTATCAGCTTTTCTTTTTACAGCTTTATATGCTTTAGACTTTTTGTTAAAAGATTTTGGTTTCCCTAATCTTTTTGGTCTAGCTTTGGCATATATAGGTTTCTTCTTCATTACTTCTTCTTCTTCTTTTTAGCTTTAGATTTCTTTTTAGGTGGTCTTCCTTTTTTACTTCCGTATGTTCCCATTCCTCTTGGCATAATATTCTCCTATTAGTTAGTTAGTTTTCCACCAGACCATTTTGCTTCTGGTAATCCATTAATATAATTCTTTCCATCAAATGTCAAAACTTGCTTTCTGTTTGAGTCTTGATTGAAGCTACAATGAACCCACCCTGAATTAGCACCCTCATCTTCTTTCCAATACTCTAAAATTAATTGGTCAAAGTCTGTATTGTTTTGAATCCATAAAGCTACTTCTAAATTACTTACACCAGCTATTTCAAAATCAACTGCTTGTCCTTTTGTATGTTGTGATGTTTTAGAAGAATTAATAGCTACACATAATTCCTCACTACGATAGCCAGATGTAACAATAATTGGTTTTTCAAACTTTGCTCTTACAGGCTCTAACACTCCATAGCATAAATCAGTAAGGTTTTTAATTTCTCCACTACCAGCTTTGTTTTTAATACCAAGCCTGATTGCAGTAGAGGACTTTTCAAATTCTTCTAATTTAAAATGTTTTGATAATTGCATAATTATCTCCTATGTTGATTATCTCGCAGTAGCTGGTACACCAGTTGATGTTACGAATGGATTTTCAGCGAAAGCCATGTAAATATAATTTTGTGCTACATTTAATGAATTAGTATCTGTACGAAGTTTGAAACCATTAGATAAAAAATCTATTAAAGGTGCACCTGTATATTCTGCTGCATTTGAATTTGGATTAAGACTATAACGACCATTAGTTTGATTAAAACTTAATCTTTTATTGTCAAACATTTGCCATGCTTCTCCAGCATCTGCATTTTTAATTAGAACAAAAGCAGGAGCAAAACCTAAGTGAATGTAGCTTCCGTTTGCATTACCATTCCCTGTGTAGCTTCCACCAACTTTTGAGTAGCCTTTAACATCTGCGAAGCAGTAGGCTATTATAGAATTTCCACTACCATTACCCTCTTGTGCAGTGCCAGGTGTAAATACAGAAGAAGTTGGAACAACTTTAAATCTATCTGGATCGCCACTTCCAGCAGCATTACCCAAATTTAAAAATAAAGGTGCTTGAGCACCAGTGCTTGCATGATAAACCATCCAATTAGAACTTATAGAACGATTTTTTAATATAATCATTTTTGGAACAGAACCTAAACCATGAGCAACTGTGTTATCAGCATTAGCATCTCCAGTATAAGAAATAACACTAAATCCAGCATCAGTATTTACACTTCCTGTACTATCAATATTTCCTATTCCTGTTGAACTTGCGTCATTGGTAAATGATGTTCCAGCTTTCCAGTTCCAAGCTACAATAGTTTCTGATGAAATATTAAAATTATAATTATTTGAAGAACCAGCGATAGAACTAAATCCATCACTATCAAAACTATCTATATATCCATTACCATCATTAGTAACTTCTGCACCAGTACCTTCACTTTGTAAAGATTTTCCAACACCTCTAACACTATCAAACAATTTATGACCATTACCTACACTTCTAGTTTTACACCAAACCCAATCTGGTTGAAATCCTACACCTGTAAAATCTCTACCAGCAGATGTATCAGCACCTGTCCAAGTTAAAGTTTCAAAATAATCTGATGGTTTATCTAATCCATTTGTATAACTCATTATCCATACTCCGCTAGGTTTTTTGTGTTAAGTGCATAATATCCACTTGGTGGTGCTGTTTTAAAATTTCCGTAACCATTACCATCTGAATTACCACCACTCTCACTATAAGGTGGAGAGCCAAAGTTATAAGAAGCTGTGCCAACAAAATCTGTTGATTGAACATAGCAACAAGGAAAAACTTCTCCATGATCACTTAAATATTGAGAGCCATTTGTAAATAATTCTGATATTGCTCCTGTTTTATTTGAACCAGATGTTGGATTACCAGAGTTCATGTAAGTTCCATTTTTACTAATATAAAAAGCAAAGTTATCCATATCCAAAGCAAACCCTAAAACATCTCCTGAAGATATACTTACTACTCCTGTTGTTATACCACCATCTCCTGAATTTCCTCTAAAATCTGGTACAGCTTCATAGTAAGAAATTCCAGCACTATTTGTACTAGCATGAGGTTCTGATGTATTTCCAAACGCATTTTTATTAACAAATCCAGAAAACAATCTACCTACACCATTTGATTTTGATTCCCAATACCATTTACCAGAAGTTACACCAAAAGTTGAGGCTACCAATGTTACTTCACTAGAACCTATTGCAACTTTAAGATTACCTTCTTCAAGAACAGAAGATGGTGTAGTATTTTGACCTCTCCAAACAGCTAAAGGATTAAATGTTGCAAAATTATTTGTGCAAGTATCAGTAGATTGATCTATTGCTGTAAGGTTATTAACTGTAAAGTCATTGTCATTACCAGATACATCATTTCCTAAAGCTGAACTATCTTCAAAGTCTAAATAAAATCCATTTGTGCCAAAGGTTAAACCAGATACATCTATTGGTTTCCATATTCCACTATCTTCGTCAAATTCTCCAAATGATGTTGGTGCTAGTTGTTGTCCATCTATAAATACAAATTCAGCTAAATACATATCAATAAAATCAGAACTTGTTTCTAAATCTCTACCTAAATTAATTACATTTGTGGTATTTATATCTAAATCTGTGTTTTGATCTGGGTAAGTAGCTGCACCGCCATCTCCTTTAACAAGTGATCCTTCTTGCACTCCATTTATGTAAATCTTAACTCTATCTGAAGCAGTTCCTTGCGTTGTGTCAAATGCTGCAACTATATGATACCAAGCAGAAACGTCCCTAAATTTTCTAGTTGTAAATATAAATTTACTAATAGGTTCTAAAGCAATTCTAAATGTATCAGTAGTAGAATGAAAACTTAATCTGTTTGCACCAAGACCACCTGGTCTTACATTATAAATAGTATCATTTGTGCCTAATTTAGTTCTTTTAACCCAAAATGAAAAAGTAAATGTTTTTCTATTACTTGCACTACTTGGTGTTCTATTTAAATAGTCTGAACTACTGTTTTCAAACCTAGCAGAGTTAGCTACATCATAGCCTGTATCTTTTATGGAGTTAGTTCCAAGAATTATCATTAACTCTCCAATGTTGGAAGTTCGCCTAATGGTCTTGATTGAACACCATCACTATCTGTTGTGTAAGTGTATAAAGTTTCTAATGCTGGAGTATCACTTGCATTTGTTATTGCAGTTTCCATTTCTGCTTGTTTAGTTCTAACAGCATCTCTGTGAGTAGATATAGCACTTGGTATAGCAGTAGATTTTTCTGTGTTTCTAGTTATGTACCAATCAGTTCTAGCAAGTTCTCCAGCTACTTGTTGTTTTAAAGTTCTAATTAATTGTGTTTTTAAACCCTCTGTTTTTACATCTCCAACAGATTTATCACTTGGTAAATCTCCATCATCTGAATCTGCTTGTGTCCATAAGCTATCTGCGTGTGCTTTAGGTGTAGCAGTTCCCCATGATCTTGTAACTTGATTGTCTGCAAAAGCATAAGATTCATTTGTGTTGATATACCACTTCTCATCTTTAAAATTAGATGAATCAGTTACTACTTCATAAATACCTATTGCATTTAATTCAGAAGCTGACCATAATTGAAATATTTTAGCTGGGTATCTTACATCTCCTATAACCATAGTTTTAGGATTTGTAATTAATTTTGTTACTGAACTATCTTCTACTAATGCGTACATATTTTAACTTTCACTTAAATTTAATGTTCTACCTACTTCTTGCCAAATAGCACCATTGTATTTGAATACTAATATATCAGTTTTACCATCTGCCGAAGTAAATGTTGGTGCAGTTGAAGCCGCAAATTCGAATACTGTATTAAAAGCTATTGTGTGTGAACCATTGTAATTAATTTCTACACAAATAAAAGCACCCTCAACAGGATTAGTTGGTGCAGAGAAAGTAGTGTTTTCTGTTGTTAGATGATATGCGTTTGGTTTAGCTTGTGTATCCCAAGCAACTGCATTTGATGATGATGTTAATGCTTGTTGAGGTATGTAAGCAAGATCGTTAAATTTAATAGCCCCTGTTCCTTTTGTACTAAATTCTAAACCAACATTAGTATCATCTCCTGTTGCAGATATAGATGGATTATTGCTTGTAGCACTATTTGTTAATTCTAAATAATTAACTGCTGAAGCTGTTGTTTGAAATATTAATTGCTCATTACTGTTTTCATCTAATATTCCATGAGCATCATCTATTCCAATATTATGTGAATTTGTATCTAAGTTGCCACCTAATTGTGGAGTAGTGTCTGAAACTATATCAAATGAAACTGAACTATCTAACCAATTAACTGTGTTTGCTGAAGTGTCAATATCAGCTAAAGAAATATCGTCAGAGCCATCATAAAATTTTAAAGTTAAGCTATTTGAACCAGAGTTTGTAGTATCAATCCAAATCGTGCCTTGTACTGCACTACTTGGTCTTGAAGTTCCTGAGTTAGATGAATTAATAGCACCTAGAACATTGTTTAAATCTGTTCTAAAAGCTGGAAAACCTTGATTGGCAATATCGTAATCATGTTGAGACATAGTTTCTTATACTCCTTTTAAAAGCCTTTTGCAATATAATCAAAGGTACGACTTATTGCTGTACCACCTGAATTTTTAAATGTTAAGTCGAAGCCATTGATTGTCTTGTTTTCTACTAAAAAGAAATCTCCAGTAGCAAGGTCTTCGCCTGTAATTCCAACTGCATAATTAACAGATTTGAATGAATTTGTAAATGTTATAGTATATGTTCCAGCACCAGAAGTTATATCATTTCCACTAAATATTCTATCAGGCATATCAATAGTTACTGATAATTCTGATACAACAGGAGTTGATGATAAATCTGTTGAAGTCATTATTAATTTAAATTTAAAGTATCTAGCAGTATAATCTCCAATAGTGAAATTTCTAAATGATGTGTAAGTAACATTATCATCAGAGGTTGCTATCTCAATATGTGCATTACAGTTTGCTGGTGTATCTCCATCAAAGTTAGATTTTTGATCGTCAAAATCTCCTGTTCTACTATCAAAGACATCATCTAAGTTATCTGATGTTTGAGTTATAGAAGCTGTAATTCTAGCAGTATGTTTTGCCCCAATATCAATAGGTGTTGCAAACTCATAACTTCCTGACGCAAATAAATCAGCACTTGTTAAACCAGATTCAAATAATCCTGTTCCATCATCAAATAATCCACTAGCTGAATCAAATAGTTCTGATGAGTCTAATTTTAAAGTATTATCAGATTCAATTACATTTGTTTTAGTTCCTGTAAAGTCAGGGTGTTCTGATTGAGTTGCTACTGCATTAAAGTTTAAAACTCCTGTAACATTAGAAATAATAGCTGTTGCGTTAGAACTAAAGTTTCCTAGTTTATCTACAGCTTTGATAAGATAAGTTCCAACCCTTGCTGGTACATTAATTGAAGTTGCTGGTCTTGATACTTTCTCAACTAATGATACAGAGTTTGACCAAGTAGCTGAACCATCTATTAAAGCTGAATATCTAATTTGATAATAAGCAAGGTCTAAGTCTGGTATTTGTGTCCAAGATAAGTGAGCCTCTTGTCCAATAACATTACAAGAAAAATCTTCAATATCAGATGGAGGTGCGAGAGCACCAATGATTGTTCTAGTTGCTGTTACATAAGTTGATGATACTCCTAAACTATTTACAGCTTTAACTCTTACATTATAAATTTGTTGGTCAATTACATTTAAGACTCTGTGATTTAATCCTGAACCTTGTGCATAAATAATATAATCTGAATCTGTACTTAACTTGTATTCTACTTGGTAGTAATCAACAAAGCTATCAGGAGAAGCACCTATTGATATATCTAAAGCTACAATTACAGTTCCATCATTATATTCAATTAAAGTATCATCTAGTGTAACACTTGCTGGTGGTTGAACAACATTTGGATTAGGTAAGTTAGTTGATGGAATACTAGCTTGTTGAGTTTTACTAGCCCAAGTATAATGTGAATTTTGGTGTTCAGTTAAATTTAAACCTACTGTAAAATCTTCATTAAAAGATATTGAAATAACTCTAAATGCTTTTGCAGAATAACCTAATGAACTATGTGTAATATTAACAATATCTCCTATTGCTAAATCATAAGCATTTCCACCAGCATTTATACTTAATTGTATTGCTTCTCTTGATCTTCTTAAAATAATCTCTGCCATTTCTTCGGCCTGATATGGACTTGTTATTACTTGTCCAAAATCAAAACGACCCTCTAACAAAAATCCACCATCTGCTGACTTCATAGTTGCGTGTTGATCTGCACTAGGCAAACTAGAATCATCTATCGGTGGGAACTGCACTTCATCTACTTGCCAATTTTTATCAGGAGAAACATATGAACAAATAACTCTATTATATTTATCGTTTTTATTTGGACTCGATACAGAAAACCCACCAAATATATCATCTTCAGTTAAAGTAATTGATGCTGTTCCTGTTGTTTCAATAACTAATCTGTATTTACCAGAAGTATAAGGAAGATAACCTCTGCAACCTTTTAAAAGAGTTCTTGTATTATCTATAATTTTTTTAGATGTATCTAACACAGCATTTGCGTCAAATATATTTATATCACTAGCACCTGAATAAGGTGTTACTTGTGTTACACAAACTTGTGAAGCATCATAAAAAGATTGTAAATCAATATCACTTACTGCTAAACCTTTTCCATATCTAGCATTTGTTAAGTAGTCTAATAAAACCCAAGCTGGATTAGTAGAGAAAGCAGCAGTTTGTGCTTCTAAACTAGAATTATAAGCTACAACTTTTTTACCCTCTATTAATGTTTGTATTTTAGGAATAGAACCAAATACATCTTGATTCCATTTAAAACGAATTGCAAGATAAGCTAAACCAGATAATTTATGATTGCTTCCCCAATTAGATAATGTTGATAATAATGTTGATGCTGATTGACCATCTTTTCCATAATGAGGTTCTACTCTAATTAAACTTTCTCCACCTTTATAAAAAACACTATCGCTACTATCTACTTCAACAACAGTATTATCAGAAAAAGAAGATGCAAAGGTAACATCTTTATCATCTATTCTAATTCCTTTTATATCGTTAATTTCTCCCTCTGCTAATATTATAGCAATATATAAATATTGATTATCTGTTCCTGAAGTTTCTACAAATACTCTAGTTCCACCAACTAATCTTTCTCCATATATAACAGGAATATTTGCGTCATTAGATTGTTTATTAAGTAGTACACCTTTTTCAAAATCATCTGCTTCATTTATACCAAAATCAGGAATATCAACTTCAGGTACAAGCCATGATAAGGCTTTACTAAATACCTTTACTACTGGTTCTAAAATTTTATTTACAATATTACCCATTAGATATGAAACTCCCTTTTATATTTTTTAGATATTCTGTAGATATTATTATTGTGATCTACTCTTAACCAATTAATACATTCGTTAGTTTGAAGATAATCTTTAAAATAATTATAAACCCAAGACATAACTATTCTTGCATTTTTTATAATAACAATATCACATAACCATAGATTAGTTCCACTTTGCCATGTATTATTTTTAACAGTACCTTTTTGTTTATAAAATAATTCATTCTCTTTATTTAAGAAAGCCCAATTTACAAAACCATAAATACCATCATCATCTTCAAATTTTTTATATTGATTACATTGTATTGATGGCAATATATGATTAGCCAAATCTTTATCAGTATTATCTTTATATTTATCAAACTGTTTATATAAATTAATAATATCTTGCATTATGATCTTCCCCATTTAATATCTTGTACTGTTTGAGATGAAAATTGCATACCAACATCTGTACTAAAAAATCTTTGTTGAGATGTTGAATTTGTTTTTCTTCCATTTTTTTTATCAAAGTTAGCCCAATGAGAAGTAACATTTAAAATAACTGCACTTTCTTTTGTTGTTTCAGAAATTTCAAAAGTATCTATCTGGCCATCATATAAAAGAAAAGGGTCAGCAATAATAGCATTAGAATCATCTAAAAAACCTCTAAAAATAACTACTGAATCATTAACAACATTTTCATTTAAACAAGTTGATATAAGTGATTGGTCTGCACCTGAAAAACCTAACTTTAATGAAGTTTTAGTTATATCTACTTCTTCTGTAAAATTAGATATACCCATAATAAGACTAGAGGTTGCGTAAGTAACTGATGAGCCAGATATAGAAGATGTTAAAGGAAATGAGCAATCAGTAAAATTAAGAGGAGTGCCAAAACCAATAGTAATAAGATGTATTGGTCTTAAATCATTTGTTGCTAGTTCGTTCTTTGTTGCTGTCGTTAGGCTTCTCGTCATGTTCCTCAAATGTTCGTCTGTTTATTTTTATTGAATCATTGACAGTATAAATAGCATTTTTAGATGGGTCTTTATACTTACCTTGATTCAAAGATTGAGCATCAAGATCATCAGCTTCAATTATTTCTTCAGCTAAAAAATCAACACTAATCCAATATTTTACTTTGTATTTCATCTATAAGGATTCTTCAACATCAAATTCAAATTGATATAAAAATGCACCATCTTTTGCTGTTCCTACTGCACCAAATTCTTGAATATCATTTGTTAAATGTACTGTAAAAGGAACATTATCATAAGTAACTACTGAATCATCTGCAAGTGCTGTAATTAAAGGTGGCTCAATGGTTACTGTTGATGCGTTACTAGAAGCCTGAACATCTTCGACTACCATATAAACTTTTGAATGACTTGCAAACTTTATAAAATCTCCAGCTTTAAATGCGTGTGGATTATCGTTGTGGTGTCCGTCCATAGCAATAGTTGTATCTCCAACTGCGTGAACACCATTAACTAAAACTGTGTTTGTTTCATTACCTCTAGCATCTTCTATTTCTGGTGGGATTATTGTAAAGTTTTCTTTGCTTGATCTTTGTTTCATTATAAAAGCCATTAACTCTCCATAAACATCTGATCTAGTTCCTGTAACTATTCTAATTGTAAATCCAAATCTTTGGTTATCTATTTGTCTTGCAAGTTTCTTACCAGATACAGATTTAGAGATAATAGTATTTTGAATTGACTTTATTCCTAAAGTTTCAAATTTAGCAGAAGATATTGGAAAAGCACCAGCCATTAGATTATTGCACCTCTCCCTCTTTCATTAACAGATTCATTTATAATTCTTGATATAGTTCCACGTCTTTCAATTAATAACTGATCTATTCCAGCAGCATTAACTGCATTGATTGTGAAATTAACATTTACTGCACCACTATTTCCTGTACCTCTAGCATTTTGTGTAATTTGTCCTGTTTGGTTAGGTACAAATAATTCTGGCCCATTTTCTCCAACTAAAATTGGTCTGCCTTTTGATACTGCACCACCTTGAGCATGAGAACCACCAATGTTACCCATGTTAAAACCACCACCACCAGCCATTGAACCACCACCAGTTAGAACTGCAAGTATAGCTGCAAGTGCAACTTGTTTTCCTAATTCTGACGTATATCTTTTAGCACTATTCAGTCTTTTATTTTCTCCTAATAAAAGTTTATCTCCTAAAATTTTTTGTATTCCCATTCTAATAACAACTTCAATTAATAATGCTAAAGTATTAACAAGTGCGTCTGCTACCATTTTTTTAAACGATTTACCTAAATCTTCTCCAAGTATAACTGCTCTTGATAAAGCATTTGAAAAAGATGTAATACCAGAATTTAAACCCTCAACTATTGTTGTTCTAATATTTGTAAATTTATTTTTTATATTTTCTAAAGCACCCTGATTTAATTCTTCAAATTTAGCAATAGCTTTTTCAGTTGCAGTTGGGATTCTATATCCTAATTCATTTTCATAATTGTATAAAAATGTATCTATTTCTTCTAATTCTTCTTTAAGTGGAATTATGGTTTTATATATATCTCTTGCGTCAGGTAATTTTAATTTTATTTCATTTTCTTTACCAAAGAAATTTTGTAGTCTACTGAAAAGGTTGTTAAGTACAATTCCTGTACCAACAATTTTTGCAGTTAAGCCACCAAAAGCAACCATTAATAAAGCTATAACATCTAATAATTCTCTAAAGTTTTTAGTTAAAATTTTAACTGCTCTTGCTAATTCTAAAACACCTACTGCAAGTTTTTCTCCTATTTCTCTACTTAATCTTCTAATAGCTTCATCATTAGTTTCTGTAAATTTTTTTAAATCTCCTAATTGTTTTTTAAGTTCATCAAAAAACCCTTTAGCTATTTCAGTTTCTATTGTGAAATAAGCATCTTTTAAGTTTGATATAGTTCCTTTTAAAGTTTGTGCTAGTTTGTTTGTTAGTTCTCCAAATTTACCACCAGTTCCAAATGCTTTTGCTAATCCTTTAATAGACTCATCAACACTAACTTTTACTCCAGCAGAGAAACCAGCCATAGCTGTTACTGCTCTATCTCTAAATAAATCTGCTGAACCTATACCAGCACTAAATGATCTTTGTATTTGTTGAGAAGCTAAAGCAAAATCTCCACCCAATTGAACTGCTGTGTTACCAGTAATTTTTAATAATTCTTCAAATGATATTCCAAGTGATTCTGCTTTTTCTGAAACAGTTGCTAAAGCTGTTACACCTTGTTGAATATTTGATAGTTCAAATGGAGTTGTTTTTGCAAATTTTGTAACTGCATCTAGTGCTGCTTTACCTTTTTTAGCACTTCCAAATAATGCTTCTAGTTGAACACCAAGTTCTTCAATTTGCATACCAGCACTAATAATACCTCTAAGTACAAGACCAGCACCAAGACCTATAAAAGCATTTCTTAAATTAAATACAGCACCTTTAACTTTTGCAAGACTTCCTTGCATTTTATTAAAGGCTTGTGCAGATTTATCCTTTGCTACAATGTCTATATTAAGTCTTTGATTTGCCATTATTTTAAATTCCTTGCTTCTGCTAGTGATTGTTTCGTTTTATACTGTTCTTGTTCTTTTTTCAAGTAAGCTAACCAAAGATTATAATGGCTCATTGGCATATCAAGAACTTGTTGGATTGTGAGATGTAATCGTTCTGCTACAACTAAAAGCGACCTAACATCAGGGTCGCTATCTACTTTTTTTCTGCGTCCTCGTAATTAGTATCTGAAAGTATTTTATTGGCAACATCAGATATAACATTAGAGTCTGCTTTTTTTCTAAGTGCAAATTTATCTTCTGGACTAAAGGCTTTAATCATATCGCCTTTATCATTCTTAACTAACAATTTCATTATAAGTAAATCAACAAGAACTGTTAAGTCTTGAAAATTACTAGACTTCTTAAAGATAATGTTTTTTTCTTCAAGGGTTAATGGCTCTGAATAGAATACACTAGCATTTCCATGCTCGTCTTTCCATTGCTCTACCTCAATAGTGATAGTTTTAAGAGTTTCAAAATGAGATTTAACTCTATCAATAACTGACATAAATTAGATTATACAGTTCCTATTGTTAAAGCACCAGTTCCTTGAAAAGTAACAGTTCTTGAAATTATTGCGTCCATTGAGTTATTGATACTCATACCTGTTACAATACCTGTTCCTGTGTAACTTGCATCTCCACCTGTATTACCTTCTGGTAATAAAACAAATGAGATAGAAGCACCAGCAAGTAAAGTTTCTTGTTGTGCGTCAGATTCGTCAAAGTGCATTTCTAAAGTACCAGAGAATGAAGTTCTACCAGCAACAAATGATTTAGTACCATCTGTTAAAGCAGTATCTTCTACAACATCTCCTGTAGTTTCAAGTGTAAAGCTAGTTAGTTCCCCAACTGCTGTTCCACCAGCTGTTACAACTCCTTCTTTTCCGTGATGTGTTGCCATGTCTTTTTATCCTTGTTAGATTTAGTTTGTTTAGTTTCTTGCTCTTGCTTATAGCCAAGTTTTAAATAATGTTCAAGGTTTGTTTCATTAATACTTATCTCTGAATTACCTTTATATAATTTAATGTCTTTAGCCATAAGTCCTTTTACTATTTATCTTCTTCTTCGTCAATATCTTCCTCATCTTCTTCATCAAAATCTTCTTCTAAATTATCATCATCTTCTTCCCAAGTATGATCTTCCTCTACATGGTTTTCTCTAATTTCTTCGATTAAATCTTTAACTTCTTCACAAAGTAATGATTCTTTGTCGTGCAGTTTTTCTACTTGATCTACTTTTTTATTAATTTTATCTAATAATTTATCTAATTGACTCATTGTTTATCTCCTTATGGTGTTCCAGCTTGATATTCGTACATACACCTGATTGTCATTCTTATTCCACCAACAGGAAATAAACTTCCCTCGTCAGTTTCTACTTGTATGACTTCCGAATCAAGTGCATTACCATTTCTGGTAATATCAGTTTCTATTGCAGTTTCAATAGCTGTAATTAATTCATTTCTTTTAGTATCAATATTAGCTTCTGCACCTTTAACAAAACCTAGTATTACAAAATCAATCGTACCATGTCTTGTTTTAGCACCACTACCAAGTTCACTATCATCTCTATTTTCTTCTGATGTTTGAACTATTACTGCTGGATATTGTTGTTCAGATAATTCATCTAATAAAAAAGGTTGTCTAGTAGCCTTTTTAATTGTTATCGGACTAGATATACTAGATATTACTGATAATAAATTACTTGCTATGTTTTCTCTTACACTCATATTCTTGCTTTCCTAAATTCCTTTGCAACAAATCTGTTAAATTGTTTTCTTATTATATTAGCAGTTCTATCATTAAAACCAAAAAATTCCCTCTTATTTTTTCCTAATACTTGATTAAATACTGCTCTTTGTAACATCTGTGAATTACTGAATCCTACACTAACTTTATTAGTTCCTGTTTTTCTAATAGTTCTACCAGATGGAGTTAAAGCACCTAACATTCTACCAGAATAAAATAAATCTACATTTGTTGATTTACCCTCTCTGTTTAATTTTTTTAAATAACCTTGTGAGTATGGAACAAATGGTCTATCTCTAAAATCAATACCTTTTTTGGTTTTAGTTCTAATAATATCTAGTAATTGGAATCCAGCTTGTAGTATTCCTTTTTGAATTATACCTTTAAATCTTTTCTGTATTCTTGAATATCTTTTTTTAACTAAATCAGCATTTGTTTTGATTTTCAAATCAATAGTCATTATCTAATCAATCTTCTAAATCCATGTAAAGGTTCTCTTTCGTTTGATACAATAGTTCCATCTGCATCAACATCATACTCAACACCATCTTCTAAGATCATTCTCCATTCCATGTTGTATTGACTCATGTAATATTCTGCCATTCTTTCAAATCTATCTTTTTCTGTTTCTGGTCTGAATTTAGTTAATGCTGGTAAAAAGAATCTTCCCAAAAATAGATAAACACCAGCACGTTCAAACTGATCTAAATTAACTTTTGTATTTACCATTTCAGCAGTATTTAAAACTGTGATGTCTGTAAATATGTTAGTCTTATATACTGGCCACCACTCTACTCTTAATTGTCTGAATATATCGTTAGTAGTTTGTGCAAAGAAATTAACTGCTTCTGTTGAATTTGATGCTACACCAAAATCAAATGCGTCTGGTTGATATTTAGTTACATCTCCAGCAACGATTACATCTGCACCTGTATAATTAGCCATAATTTACTTCCAAATTAAATAAACAATTAATAAAGCTAAAGGTATTGAGTACATTGGATTGTTTTTTGCTTTTACCCAAATCCATTTAACTTTCTTTTTTCCTTTAAGCCATATCCATTGATTCATTTTGTTTTCCTTGTTTTTCTTTTCTTTTTAAGAGGTATAATTTTTGCTTCATTTTCAAAAGTTTGATCTACTTCTTTAATATTTTCTTTTACAACATCTTGTGCAAGTTTAAAACCTCTAAAATCATACATAGCTTTATTAGTTTCATAATCTAATTCGCTTCTAGTGATTGTTTTGTTACCTCTTGATAGGGTAATCATTTTTTCATTTGATAATATTAATTTTACCATTTTATTCTCCTATATAGTTTAATGTAAGGGGGATTTACCCCCCTCACAAAGTAAGCAATTATTATGCTTGGATAGATGAATCGTAGTGTAGTTCAACACCATATGAATCATGGATTTCTCCAACACCATATACTGAAGTCGCTACAATCTCGTCTGCTCTTAGAGAAGCATCTCTTTGAGTTTCGATTTTAACATCTTGCATCATTGCAATTGCTAGTGCATCTTTATGGAACGCACCACCTTTATAATCACCAGCAGTACCAGTATTTGCCATATTTGAAGTTTCAAATACGTTCATACCAGCTATTTTACCAATGTGTCCTGATCTTAGTGCTTCGTTAGATAATTCAGTATCTAAACCAGCAAAAGTATTAGTAAAGCCAGATTTAAGGTCATAAGCAATTTTAGGGTGTAGTACAACTTGACAACCATCAGTAGGTAATGCGTTTTCTTTCAAAGTTGAAAGAGCATTAAATAATACTGCTGGAGTTATCGCTGTAGAACCATCTCCTAATTCAACACTAAAGCCATTAAACAAAGCTGTTAAATCTAAGTCTTGTTTTCTTGCTAGTGCTTCCCCAAATAATTTACCAACATCTGCTGCAACATTTCTTGGTGCAGAGTTTCTTGCTAAATCAGTTAGAGTAGTCATAACACCAACTTCAGAAGCTGTAATAGTTACTGAACTTGGGTTGATTGCTGTGTTTGCTAGATCAGTTGCTTCAGCTACTGCTGCTGCACTTACTGCTGCATAGACAGGAACTTCTACTGCTTTTCCACCACCAGAGATCGCATAGTTTTTAACTAAGTTTCTCATAATGGATTTTTCAGATGCTACAAATTGAGCTTCTGCTACTATCTCTGTGTATAGTTCCGATAGTGTAGAACTTGTGCTTTCGTTAGCCATGATATTATCCTATTATTATTATTTGTTTAAGTTAATCTCAACAGCACCTGAATCTCGTTTCTTCCTATATTCTTGATAGGCTTTACGATCTTCTGGCTTTGTTAAGTCCAAGTCCTGTAGATTAAAGGGTTTTACAGTTTTACCACCGATAGCACTCTGGCTTCCTGAACCAGACAACGACCCTTGACGGAAATGTGGGTTGCTATCTAAGAACTCTTTTACTCTATCTTCGATTGTCAAAAGTTCTCCTTTTGCGTTATATCGTACATTAGAATTATTATCAACTACTTCTATTCTTCCATCATCATTATATTTTACTTCATCTTTTAATAAAGCAACTACTTGTGCTGGACTAATAGCTTTGTTTGAAGAAGCAACAGATAAAATAGAATTATCAACTTTTTCTTTTTTGATTTGGTTTTTGTATCTATTTAATTCTTGTTCCTTTTCAGATAATCTATCTTGCATAATCTTTTCAAGGTCTTGTTTAGTTTTAGCTTCTTCTAATTGTTTTTGTTTTAGAATTTCAGCTTTTTGATTTTCTTCTTCTTGAAGTTTCTTTTCGTATTTTCTTCTTTCAGCTTCAAGTCTTGATGAGATAACTTTATCAAGTTGTTCTTGAGTAAATTTCATCTCTTTTACTTCTTGTGATGTTTGTGCTGTTTGTGTTTCTGTTTTTACTTCAGTATTGTTTTCTTCTTGTTCAGTTATCGGTTGAACAACCTCGTTTTCTTGCGTCATGTAAGACTCCTTGTTTGTTTATATTATTAGTTCTCCAGCTTCGTCATACCAATCAGGATTGACATAACTCCATTGGTGTCTGCAATTATAACCCCCACGAACTATTAGAGGATTACCAGACTTCTTACCCTTCCAACTTCTACTATTCCAAAGTGCGTTCACTTCATCAATGGTAAAAAGTCCACCTTGTCGTTTGTTATATACTCCATTAATTACATTTCTGCAAATCTCTCTAGTTGTTGGAATTACATCTCCATAGTATTTGACATAAGTTAAACCAGCATCTTGCGACTTGTTAAGGTTTAAGGTTGCGTCAAAATCTCTTAAAGAATCATTTAAAATCTGTCCAGCATATCGTTTCATGTTCTCTCCAGCACGATCTCTAGCAAATTTAGATTGTAATGTTTGAACAGACTTATCAACTTTAGCTTGAATTGTAGCATTGTCTGAATTTTGATTTCTTTTAATATAAGTTACTAATCTTTGAATTTCAGGGTCATCAGAACTAGCATATATTCCATTAATAGTTTGTCTAAGTTCTTTTTCTAATACTGTAAAATCTGAACCAACTAATGTATTTTGATAAACCTTTTCTGATAACTTTCTTGTAAATGTATTTGATACGTCTTTAAACTGTGTGAAGTATTGTTGTTTTAAATTTTGGATTAGTGCTTTATCGCCTTTGGTTAATTCTTGAAACTCAATAGGTATATTACCAATACGTTTAAATGCTTTTTCAATTCTTTTAGCTTGTTTATTAAAACCCTCTCTAACAACTGTATCTGACCATGCTAAATATTCTCTTTCAAGAATAGCTTTTATCTGTGGCCTGATAGCAATAGCTGATTGTAGTTCTATTAACTTGCCATCTGTTGTAGGTAATCTTCCAGCAAGTGAAACTACTTCTGCTTCTATCTTGTCTAATGTTTTAATTAAGGTTTCGTAATATTTAGCTTCTGCAAGTTCTATTTGCTTAATACGATATTCAGTTGCATCTTTGATTATATCTGACATTCATTAAATTTGTTCTTCTTCTACTTCTTGATCTTCTTCTACTACTTCGTCTTGTGTAAATTCTCCAACTTCTGAATTACTATCTATCTCATCAAATATATCATTTAGTTTTTCATCATCATCAACTACTGCTCTAGCTATTTCTTTATCTATCTCTTTCATTAATGTAGGAGATTGAACATTGATTGCTTTTGCTTGTTGGTAGAACATAA
>Ga0209601_1000366_pt1 | contig 36379 bp, 32 predicted proteins | sample COGITO_mtgs_1104_4_FD_184796 | JGI IMG/M metagenome (GOLD analysis project Ga0209601, IMG submission 184796) | Pelagic marine microbial communities from North Sea - COGITO_mtgs_110426 (SPAdes) (version 2) | ecosystem: Environmental > Aquatic > Marine > Epipelagic ...
CCAAACCACTTCTTGAACGTAGGTGTCCTTACAGTATCGTACTGAACATCAGTTAGGTTAGACCTCTTTCCGTTAGGTGCTAACCTTTCTGTTCTCTGCTCACGGGTTTGTGGGGTGTCTTGTTTCTGTTCCCTGGCTGATGGTTTCTTTGGGAGTCCATCAGCATCTTCGATTATCATCCCCATTGGATTTGTCTTTATTGTACCTACATCTCTGACAAAAAAGAATCCAATTTTTTGCCTACCCATTTTAATAGCATATTCCCCTTTATCTATTTTTGATTTTTTTGTTTCTAAATTTTTATAAGAAATTCCTAACTTTTTTGTACTTAAGTTAGTATCTATATCATTTTTATTTATTTGTACAAAATATCTTAATATCCCATTTTTATCTTTTCCTTGCTGAACAACAACACCTCCTGCTTTCTTCCAAAAACCTATTGCATCATCTTGAGTGTATGTCAAAATGTTTTCTATTTTTGGATTGTTTTTAAATATATCTGATATTATAGATTTACCAAAGCCTTGACGCTGTACTCCTGTAAAAAATCCTCCATAAAAAAATACTGAATTTTCGTATACTTTTTCTATCCTCTGCTCACGGGTGGCGGGTTTGGAATCGGCTATTTCTCCACTAGCATATGACAACTTAGCAGTCCTTCCGTACTGAGACAATGCCATTTTTGTTGATGGATGTTTTTCAGAATACTCTTCCCATGAGAAAGTTTTCCCTGATGCTTGAGTTAGCTTAGGGTATGTTGTTTCAATATTGTACGCTCCATCTAAAAAGAAAACCTCTATCTCTTGGTCAGAAGATATTTCAGAAGGATATGACTTATGATAGAATTCATCTGACTTAGGGGTAACCTTTGCTGATAAAGTTCCTTTTGTTCTCATTACCATAACAATATCCCAAAGTTTCTTCGCCTTCTTTGTTTTCTGTTCCTCAAACTTAGATGCCACTTCTGATATAGAACCTGCAGTTGGAAACTTTCTTTCTTCAGTAACCTTAGGGTCTCCTAATATAGCCTTAATTATTGCCTTTCTTTTTTCAAATGACAACCTTGATTCTTCAATAATTTTTTTAGGGTTATCTATTGATTCAGGATTTGTCGAATCGTAATTAGGGTTATCCACTTCCTTACCTATCAAGACATTATTCAACTTAGTAATCATAGTCTCTATATTGTCAGACTTTTTTATATCTAAGTCAGCCTCAGTTAAGTTTACAGATTTTAATGAAAGAGCTTTTTTGATATATTGACTGAATAATTGTTTAGTTACCTTACTAGACCTTGACCTTAAATCAAACTTCATAAACTCCCATACAGTCTCAAACATATCTTGGTTACTCATATGAGAATTTGGTTTCATTATGATTGGTGTAGCATAAATATATCCATCACTGTCTCTATTGGCATTCATATTACTAGATATACTATTTGCCTTAGATAAGGTCCTAGATGCCCACCATTTTCCTGTTATTTGGGGGAAGTATATTCCACCAAAAAATTTAAAAACAGGGTTGTTATTAGGGTCAGATATATAAGCTCCTGTCATCCTGTCTGACTCAAGTAGGTTTGATTTTTTACGATTAAAAATACTTAGACTTACATTATCCTCTACAATTGTATTTGGATTGTTTGGAAATCTTTTTAATTCTATATCTAATAAACCTAAATCTTCCCTTGGAGAAATTCCATTAATCTCACCACTAACCTCTCCTTTTAATATAGAAACATCCTCCTCGGTTATCTCCTCCCCAGACTCAAACTTACGAGCCAATGTGTTCAACAGGTCAATGACATCCTGGTCTGACTTACCAAAGTCCTCCTCAAACTTAAACCCTATCTTGTTTGCAAGTTTCTTTAACAGGTCAATAACCTTGTCTTTTGAACTCCTTGACAATGTCTTGTACTCGGATGATATCCTTCCAACCAGCTCGGCAAGTTTTTCCTCGTTCTGTATGCCCTCACCTTGGTCTTTATAGAGGGCGGAAAATGCCTTTATGTCTTTAGCCAGTTGACTGTTTGGGTCCAGAACCTTTTCAACGGACTTTATCATTTCTATGGCGGCCCTTGCAGCGTTGCTGTCGGTCTTTAACTTATGTAAAAAAACCGCATGAAAAGCCTCATGTGCGAGTGTACTAGCCCTTGCCTTGCTTAGGTTTATATGGATAGTGCCTTTGCCGTCTTCTATTATATAGGCCCCACCCCCAGACTTGCCAGTAATTCTTTTGTACTCGTCAGCGTTTTCGTGTAGAAGTATTCTAACCCCAGGAACCCTGCTCTTCAGGGAGTTTGCAACCTTCTCAACCCTAGACTTTATCTTGTTGACTATAGCCTCCTGCTTGTCACTCAGGACCTGAGACTTACCCCCACTGTTTGTGGCGAAGTTTGGACCATCCTCACCCTCGGTACCCTCAAAGAAAGACTCTATGTCTGTGGCCTCCTGCTTGTCCGTCTCTGTTGACTTATCCTCCTCAATCTTAAGGTCATTCTCTAGCTCAGTAAGTTGTTTCTGTAGGCTGTCTTTTTCTTTCTTGGTTATCGATTTGTCTTCAAGCTTTTCCTTTACCTCTGATATTTTTTTATTTATACCCTCTATAACCTTGTTAGAAGCCTCAAAGTCTTTCTCCTTTTTGGTAGACCTTTTTATGGACTTTTCTTTTAGGGCCTCAATTTTTTTGTTTATCTCTCCTATCTGCCCCTGCTCTTTCTTGGTAAGGGACTTATCCTTCCCTTCTATGCTACTCTCCAGAACCTGTCTTTCGTACAGCAGCTTAAACGCCTGTTTTTTTTCTGAGGTTCGCATGTCTGAGGGTATGGATTGAGCAATACCGCCAGCTATTTTAAATGTTTTTATTTTTTCATCAGCCTCTTCCCGTGTCAGGGAGCCATCAGCAACCTGTGCGTTTATTGACGATATATAGCCCTCCCTTATCTTGGGGTCACCGACAACAATATTGAATGCCTCATATACCATGTCTGGTAGGTCGTTACTGAACTCATCGTATGTGTTGCTCAGGCCAGTAACTACAGCACCTGGTGAACCTAAAATAAAGCCACCAACAGCCTCCTGTGCGCCAGCCATAGCTATATCCTGAATCCACTGCATTCCAGTGGCTGTCTCAAACTTCTCCTCGTCCTTTATGTAGTTATAAATCTTCTTCATACCCACCTCCGCAAACTCCTGTGCGGCACCAGTCTCTGCCTCAGCTAATCCTGCACCAGTAAGCTTAAGTGCGCCCCTGGTAAACCCACTCTTGATGTCATCCCTTATTATCTTATCAAATGACTTGGCGGTTAACTGCTTCCCAGCTGACTTAGTGAAGGCCCTTCTAACCAATCGGTTCATTACACCACTTGTTGCCTTCATGTTTCTGATACCAAAAGCCTCTAATGCTCCAGCTGCTATGGCTATGGGTGCTGATATTGCCATGCGCTCATTCTCTGACACATCGTCAAATTCTGGGTTGTTGGCCATCTCCTCCTTTATGGCTGCGTTTATTTGCGCCCCCATTAAAACCGTGGTCATTGAGCCACCAGTAGCATACCCAGCAACCATTGCTGGCAGGGACCTAGAAAGCCCCAGTAGTGAGCCACCTAAAAACGAATCCTGCTGCCCCTGTATATACTCGTCACTTACGTTTCCAGAGCCTATCAGCTCAACCAAACCATTCTGTATGGACTCCAGCTTTCCACCCTTCCACCTGCCGTCTTCTCCGTACTTTCTTTTTTTCTTTAGCTTATCCTTAACACTGGACTCCATGTCATCGTACACGCCCGAAGCTGTTGTAGTTATAACACCACCACCAAGAACCTCTTCCCCAGCCTCTTCTTTTAGTAATCCCTTTAACTCTTTAAGAATTAAATCAGAATTTTTATTTTCTTTTATTCTTTCTTTAGACTGCTTTTCACCCATTGATTTAGACTTCTTGGTTTCTTCGTAGTCACCGCTTGAAATCCTATTCAGTCTTTCCTGTTCCTCTTCAAAGGCATCTAAGTTTAACTCCCTGTCTGTTGAGATGTTAGCCTCAGACTCTGCCATACCAGAAAGCCTGTCGTAATCCTCTTGGGATATCCTTTCGTCAGACAACGCCTGCTCAAGCATCATGTCTGTGTATACTCTTGGAGTGACTCCACCGTAATCACCCGTCCCGATTGATACGTCAATCATTATATCACCTCCAGTTGCGCCAACGTCTCCGATACCCAGAAGAAACTGGTTGTACAGGGCAGAACTAAACTCACCCTGGTCCGTCTTCATGTCAAAGTAGGCACCAACACTCTGTGTCAGGTCCCATCTTCGGTCTATAAGGTCCCCCCTGTTGTTTTTTAATACGTCTGACATAGACTGAAACTCATCAACCCTGGCCTTATATGAATCGTAGTCAGCCTTTAGCTCTGGGTTGTCATCAAGGTCACCCTGGGTGAGTCCCTCAAACTTTTCACCGTAGGTACTAATCTCTTGGTATACGTTGTACAAGTCCTTTTCCTCTGAAACAAGTATATCCATGTCATCGTTTAAGGACTTTGTTGCCAACTCAACCTGTTCTTGGCTCATAAACCTTTTGGTCTCGTAAGCCTGTCTAGCCTCTATTCTCTTCATGGACTCAACGTCCTCTGAACCCCTATTTTTTATTAAAAATGACTTTAATTTTAATGACTCTTCATTAGCATCTTCTGAGCTGTCCAAATTAAACTCACCTATCTCTCCATTGGGTGCTGTTACGGTAACCATGTCTCCTAGCCCCGACTCATCAAACTCAAACCCGTGGTCCTTAAACCTATATTTAAGCTCTGGGACAACAGTCTCCTCCTCCCTAAACATAAAGTCCTTGTCTATGTCGGCAATGGCTTGGCCAAAGAAGTCTATCTCACCCTCACGCTTACCAGTGTTAGGAATTAAAGGGCTAAGGGGTGTGTTCCTAAACCTCTCAGCCTCCTCTTTTTCTTTCTCCTTTTTTTCCATAAGCTCCTCAAAGCTCATCTTTTCAAGAACATCCTCCTTAGGTATATCTGCATTATTTAAGATAACATCTTGAAACTCAGTAACCGAGCCTGGTGTCTTTATGTTCTTAGTGCTTAGGTACTTCATAAATTGAGCTGCGGTGTCAGGGTTCTCTAGCCCCGACTGAAACTCCTCAAAGGAGTCAGGAACGGACACACCCTTTGACTTAACATACTCATAAAACTGTAAACCCTTGTCTTCCATATTTTTATTTATCAGATACTATTTCGTAAGTAAACTCAGGCTTCCTGTTCTCAAGGTCTTTTATCCTTTCATTAAATGGTGTTATTGTCGTTCCATCATATGAAGAAGAGGACTCAGCTATAAACCTGTCACCGTACTCATCAACAACAACAAACCCGATGTGGTCAATTTTTTTACCTTGGGTGTTCATTAATATCAGGTCCCCGTCCGATGATTTATCTACGGGTATATTTGTTTTCTTTGCCAGTGTTTTGAACTTAGCTGCGTTTGTCATTGTAAGGTCGTAACTCTTGCCCTGTGCGTTTCTTACTGTGCAAACAGTTCCAGAGCAGTCTATTTCATCGACTGATGTTTTTACAGATTTATCGTCCTTCGTTGTATAATTACCAAGACCCTTTGCGCCTAAAACGTATGTCTTGTCCCTAACTAAATCCGCAAACTTTTTAGCGGTGTCAGAGCCTTTTATAATTCCCTCGTAGTTTTGTAGCTCTGGTATTGAGTCGCTGACACCCTTTACTGTGGGTATTTTTATTCCAGGGTATTTAACCACTTTTTTAGGTTTACCGATGGGTACATCCCCTGACGGTTTCTTTGTCTTGTCTGTGGGTGCAACCATCGGGTCAGTGACATCTGTTGAGGAACCACTTGCCTCACTAATTGATGCGTCTGGCAATCCAAACTCTTTTACATAGTCAACCGATGGGGCCTCTTTTCCCTTTCCGATACCTCCAAAATACTCTTGGGTGAAACTGTCCTTATCTTTTTGTGTGAGGTTATTAGCTTTAAAGAAAGCATAGAGTTGCTCTTGCTTTTCGGGAGAATTGTTATACTCAGAATTAAACTCCTCTTCACTTTTTTGAGTAAGATTGTTTTGCTTTAGAAATCTGTATATTTTTTTATCTTTTGGCATATCTTAAAACCCCCCCTCAGGAACCCCTATTAATTTACTAGCATTGATAACCGCCTCTTTTCTTTTTCTTTCATTATCAGTCTCTATATTTTGGTCTTCCTGACTTGTACTAATTTTAGCGTCTTTTACTTCTTCTTTAGTATTTGTTGCACCCTGTGTCGTTAAATCAAAGGGGTTTGGAGGGTCATTGTCAGCCTCACTTGTCTCGGTTCCTGCGGCCAGTGTTATCTCCTTAAATACAGATTTTAACTCCTTTTGAAATTCATCTTTATCTAAACCGCCAAGACCCATTTTAATCTCTTTTTCAATCATGGTTCCGCTTGGGTCTTTGTAGGTTATCATTAAATTATCAAAGCTTTCTCCGCCCTTTACCGTTCCGTCCACCTTGTCCAGCAGCAAGGAAAGTGCCTTGTTGTCGTTTATCTGTTTTGCTGCAAACTCGTCATCACGTTCACCTTCAGCGTTATGCTGTATCTTGGGTATTTCCTTAAGGTAGGCTGGGGTCTTGCTTGTCTTGAAGTCCCCTGCAACGTCCTTAACACCAAGCTGGTTGTAAACCTCCTGCGTAAGCTTACCCCTCCAGTTGGGGTCGTTTGGATTGTACTTGATAACCGCCTCTTCTGCTGATTCCTCCAAAAGTTTTCCTGTTTCTTTATCAAACCTAGTCTTAACATTATTAAACACAAACCCCTGTTTATCTTTATCCCAGCTTACACTTCCTCCCTTGCCTATGATTCCAGAAAGCATCCTTGCCGTATCTTCAGCCTCCCTCTCGTCTGTTATATCAATCTCACCAACGGTCTCAACAAACTGGTCCGCAAGGTTTTTCTTGTAGTTCTGGGTCTGCTTCCATTCTGGCATTGAGCCAGTCTCGTCTGTAAACTTGAGCTTCTCACCATAGGGCTTGACCACCTGTGGGTCATAAACACCAGACCTCTTCATAAACTCATTCTCTATAAGACCATAGACATCTTTATAGTCCCCCTCTGAAAGACCACCAAAAGATTCATTATCACTACTCATATCAAACTCCAGCTCACCATCCCCAAGGTATACTCTATTTCTTGTGTCACCATCCTCATTGACGCTACCAAAGTCTACCTTACCGTTTGCCTTGTATATAATGTTTCCATTTCCATCTTTTCTCGGTGTATCGTAGTAGTAGTTGCCGTCCTCGTCTTGCTTTGCGTATGTGTTTATAAGTACACTTGTTGACACCATCCCCTTATCCAGGGTGGTCATAAGCTTAGACTTGATAGCCCCTGCCATGTTTTGTTTTATTACGGGATAGTTTACCTGACTCACGGTTGCCATTTGCTCCGTGCCAGTCAACTCATCTACTATTGGTTCTTCAGTCTTTACCTCTATCATATAATCCGATGTAATCCTTCCGTCCTTTGGGTCTAGTATACCATTGGTAGCCGCTTTCTTCTCAAGCTCCGACACCGTGCTTGGGTTCTGATAAAACAATCCAAAGTTCTCTGGGTCGTTGTTACCCATCATAAGGTTTGTGACCTCCTCTGGCTTTATGGTGTATGTATCACCCTCGTTACCCATCTCTGCATTCAGCCTTCTTACAGCCTCACCCTTCATTACGATACCCATCCTGTGTCCAGACTTGTTGTCGTACTCCATGTCGTAAGACACCGAAACATCCTGACCAGATGCTGGGTTGGACGCAGCGTTTAATAAACCTAGGTATGGGCTGGTAAACTTTCTACTTGTCTCACCCTCTCCGTTACCACTAGGCATTTTCTTAAACTCCTCCTGTATGTATGCAACAGAACCAAAGTTAGTCTCAGAGTTCTTTATAAAGTCTGTGGCACTCTTTATATAAGCCTTATCTGTTTGTGTGTTGAACACAACATTACCCTCTGGGTCCATCTCCTCGTATGGTCCACTAGACTGCTTCAACCTAATCCTTGCGGCAGACAGTTGGCTTACCATGTTACTCATGGAGTCGTTGAGTGATGTGTAGTCAACATTGGTTTTGTTGGCAGCAGTTCTTATACCAGCCTGTAAATCAGCGGAATACAATGACTCCTCCTGCTCGATTCTCCAGTTAGATTCCTCACGCTTCTTGTTTATCTCCGCTAATCTCTTTCGTTCAGCTTCACGCTTTTCGTTCTCAAGCAAGGCCCTATCCTGAAAGGTTGGACCCTTGTCTGAAACATCTTTTACACCTGAAGCCGAAGTTGGTTGATTCCTATAACCCATCTTTATATATTTTTAAATTATCCCCCTAAACGACTAACCAATCCTGTCTTATCTAAACCAACCGCAGCAGCAGCACCTAAAAGTGAGGCATTGTTCTGCATAGATAAAATCTGCTGGTCCAGGTTGTATTCCTTCTGGTCTGACCTTGCCTCCTTGTTTGCCTCGTAGTCTAGGTCTGCGTTTGTTCTCTCCTCCTCAGCGTTGTAAACATACTCAATACCAGCCACTTTACCCTGCTGTATCCTTGTCTTTTCTGCCGCTATTTGTGTCTGTAGTTGTGCCTGACCCTGCGCCCTCATCTGTTGATTTGCTGCCTCTTGTTGTTCTATACTAGCGGTAACACCCTTCTTACTCTGTAGTGCGGCCTGTGCAAGTGCGGTAGCACCACCAGCACCTGAGCCTGTGGCCCTTAGTGTGTCTAGTGTGTTTGCCAATGCAGCGTCCGTCTGCTCCATCTGCATCTCAGCCGCCTTTGTTGCAACACCTAAGTTTGCATATGGGTTAGAGAATGTGCCACTCAGGTCCTCAAGGGCTGTGGACGGGTCAATAATTGCCTGTCTGTTTTCCTTTAACGCCTTTACCTCGTTAGCGGCCTCTTTTTCCTCTATCTGATATTTTTTTTGATTCTGTCTCGTCCTATTAAGGTCAAAGGCTTGGTCCAAAGCGGTACCGATAACTGGGAAAATACTATTTCCATATTGATTTATAATTTCCATAACTTCTTATTTTATTGTGATGAAAAAACATTATTAGTGGACACCGCAAATATTTGTTTTAAACCTCCAACGTCTGTTGTTGCGTCTGTCTTTACTTTTACTGTTGCGTAGTACCCCTTTATTCCTGACATGTCAACCCCGAATATAACCTCGTCAATTCTTGCGGTACTATTGTTAACAAGGTTGGAAACATACTTTCCTTCCTTCCTGTCAAACCCTGCTCGGTATGTAACCCCACCCTCTGTGTATGAACCCTCATCATAGCTATAGACGTTTGTAGTTATGTCTTGGTAGTCATTTAAACTAGGTGGACCAGAATAATTATTAAGGTCAATGCCCTGAGTGTCTGACTTAAAGCTTTCAACCTCCCAACCGTTTGTACCCTCGTATGATACGGTGTTAAAGTTCTTGGATACACTCACCTGAGGGTTAAACACAAAGGTTACGCTGGTGTCTGTCTGTACCCCGTAGAACTGACCCCTGTTCTTAGCCATACTAGCATCGTAGTGTCTCCATATACTACCACCCTTGCATGTGTAGTAGTTTGCGTTTAGCGTGTCAGCTAGGTTGGGTTTGTAGTCCCAGAAGCTAGTCCATCCGTTGTTGGCATCGTTAAATGATACCGTGTCGTATTCCCCGTCACCAGCAGATAAGTCGTTTACAGAGGGCTGTATGGATACAACATATGAATCTGAGTAGTTATTAAACCCACCCACAACCTTGTCCTTAAGTAGCTTGTACAGGTTTAGTGTACCAGTTCCAGTAGGTATAGACTGACTGAAGGTTATGTTTGCTGTAGTTGCTCCAGTTAAGGATATATCTGTAACATAAGCACCAGTGACACCATTATAGTTTCCGTATATACTCATGCCAAGCTCTATCAGGCTTACATCACCAACCGATAATGCAACAGTTGTTGTACCATTGCTTACAACATTAAAATTAAGTAGGTCACTTAACTTATAATTACTCGTTATTGGTGAAAATGTGTCCCTAAAGTGGTCCCTCATTCCATATTCACTAATTTCAGTCATTCCATCCCTAGACAACCTCATTACAGCGCCCCTTGACTGGTCAGTGAAGTATACCCTGTAACCCTTCTTTGCGAATGATTCTGGGTTCTTACTTATACCGTACTCACCAGCATACGGTGTCACCTGACCTATAACCAGGTCGCTAGAGGTTACAGTTGCGTCACCCTGTGCTGAGTATATTGCGGACTTGTCTATCAATGCCCTACTTACCTTGTCCTCTTGGAACACCATCAGGTTACCATCGTTGGTGTATATCCTCTGTATACTTCCGTATGTTGGGTCCACACTCTTTGTAATGTTCTCACCAATTGAGAATACGTTTGTCTCGTTGAAGTCTGTAAGTGCGTTGTATATACCAGAGTATGTAATAGAGTTTGATGATACTATTTCATCGTCATTCTCTTCTGTTATGTAAGCCCTTACACCATACCCAGCCTCTGTGTTGTTGTACCCACCCCTAATCCTAGACTCCTCTAAATACCACATGTAACCTGTAACTGTTGATGCTGTTTGAAGCGATGTTGTTGAGGTTTCTTTATTATTTGCAGGCCATAGTATAGGGTTTGGAGTAATACTATCTCCGTCATAAGGGTCCCAAGGTAAGCCAGGCCACATAGCAATAAAGTCTACGTCATCAAGAACCTTCTTTAGAATAAACGAATTAAAATACTTTACCTCTATTAATGCACTCATATTAGTCTGTTCTATTTATCACGATAGGTGGCGTATCGTAAGTTATTGTGTCACTTAATCCTGTTCCGCTTGCATCCGTTAATTTTAGTGTAACCCTCACAGATGTCGATGTCCTGTTTTGGTATGTGTAAAGAGCTGTAGTGTTTGTAGCGTTCACATCCAGACATATAAGCTGGTTGTTGTACTGTAAGGTTTCAGCCACGGACTGACCGCTACCCTTTATGACCCTGAACATGTCTGTGGCAGGTGTCTGGTACTCTGTCCAAACGCTTCCGTTACCCACCCAAAGGAACTCTATTTTTGTTACCTCCCATACCAGTCCAGTTTTTTCATTAGATGTATCTGCCGAACCATTATCTCCATCTAATACTGCAAAGGTAGACCACGTTGATGGGGGTCTTATCTCTGGTAGTGGGTTAGAGCCAGTTACAGTTCCTGTGACAGGCACTACGTTTGCAAGATAGTTTCCGTACCCCGTTGATATTAAAGAAGTTCCTCCCCCAGAAAGTGGATTATCAGCCTTAATAGTAAAGGTATAGTTATCCTTTATTGGGCTAAACTGTGTGTATGTAAAGTACGTTCCAGTGGATGTGGTGATATAAAACTCGTCAGTTCCACCATCCTTGTTTAGGGTAAACTTATTTGTGACTATGCCACCGTTTCCGTCCCTTACCTCTATAAGTTCAGCCGTAGTGGTTGAGTTGTTTAGCGTAATGTTACTAGCCGATGCTAAGTCAAACCTAGCAATCTCAGATAATGGCGCATCATCCTCTGATAAACTCCATACAAAGTTAGTTAGCTTAACTGGTAGTACAGAAAAGTTTTGTTCCAAGCTTGTGTTTAGGTCAGATATAAGACCTGATGTGCTAGACTCCCAGAATATATCTAGGTTAGACACGGTTGGGGCTGTCTCATATACGTTAAGCCTTATCATTAAGTTTGTAACTGTTTCGTATGGTGGGTCTGTAGTTAAATCACCACCCCCTAAAGCACCTATCCTAGCCATCGTTGAAACCCTTCCTATATATGGGTTTGCTCCCTTTAGGTCTGCACCATCACCTACAGTATCCCCAATTCCTTCGGTTGGTATACTATAGAACGGTGAGCTATAGTACTCGTCACCTCTTTCGGTTTTATTTAAACCTATCTCATCCCTGTCACCTATAAGTATCACCTCGTCACCGATATTACTAGGAAAGTATTGAAGGTTAGTTCTTCCTGAGTTAGTTAAAAATCCTTGATTCCAAACCCTTCCGAATAACCTAACAGAGCTAGAAAACTGAACGTCTTGAGGGCCAACCTCTTGCAGGTCTCTAGGAACCTTGTTTATGTTGTCAGAGAAGAGGGTTATGTGTGCCTGGTCTGTGGATGTTTTGTATGTGTTTAAATCAGATGCCTGAAGGGTTATAATTAAATTACCCGTAGTACCACCCAAAACACCACCAGACCCAGTAACCGTTATTGTATCACCATCATCAAACCCAGTACCACCGTCTACCACCGTTACGGTTTGTGCAGAATCAGAGGTAGCAGAAACTATTACCCTTATTATAAGCCCTGTGCCACTGCCGCTAGTAGAATAACCAGACGTTACCCCGACTGTTCCTGTATAGGTTCCTGCATTAAAATCTGTTTGATTAGTGGTTATACTGTCGGTTAGTGCGCCTGGTCCTTCGGAAAGTTCTGTTCCCGTGTACACATCCTGGGGGTACCCGTTTAGTATGGTTGGTAGGTATACGTTATAATAACTCTGCTCCTGCTGCTTAACAACAAACTTGTAGCTATACCAACCCAAGGGGTTTGTTGTTTCGTTATATAAACCCACATATCCTATGTTTGAAGAATTGGTTGGTATTGGTGCGTCAAACTGAACCTGTAGTGAGTCACCAAGGTATTCTAAGTCCATTACAGCTGTCTTGTATGGGTGAAACACCGTTGAGTTAGGTGACAGTATAACGTCTGACTGCCTCCCGTACTTGTCAGATAAAACAACCCCCACCTGATATGTTCTGTTCTGCTTTAGTGTATGGTTTGGGTACTCCCTTTGTGATGTAGAGCTGTCTGTTCCGTATGAAACCTTACCAGCTGCTGTCACAGTGTAGTTTAAGGAATCTAGTGATGCGCTCCTTAGTGTTAGGTTACCATACATCACCCTGTTTCCTGCAACTGCCTGAGCCTTAGCCCTTAATGGCACCCTGTCACTGACCCTTATTGTCTCCTTTGATGGTAAAGCCTTTATTGGTTTTGAAGAGTCGTATGAGTATACATAGTCGATGCCAGTGGCTGTCTCTAACTCATCAAATGTTATTGTGTCTATTACCCTTATAGTTGTTCCGTCAGACTCCTTAAACAATACATCAATCTCTGTCACCTTGTACTTGTCATAAAGGTTGGTTGTGGCGTTACCCAGAGTCACACCATCAGGCATTGGTATGCTTATATCAACCTTGTTCACCTTGTTCTCAAAGAAATCAACCACAGTGCTTTTGAGGGTATTTAACTCATCACTGTTAGCGTCATTGTCCAACACACTTGTAGGTATTGAGTCCTCTAAAAAATATCCGTCCTGCTTTGGTATAAATGCAGCCTGAGAGAATGGTGCTATCAAGGAGTACTCGTTGTCCTCAAACTTAAACCTGTAGCTAAACCTTACAAACTTATCTGACAGGAACTGCTCGTCACCAGTAAACGTATCATCGTAGTATGGGTTTGATGTTTCCCCATCGGGTAATTTTGGGCTTGTAACATCCCACATGGATGGAACCCTATTCATATCTTCTCTCCCTATGATGAATGAAGCTGCTCCAGACGCACTTCCAGCTCCGTATACAAGGTTTAATGCACCTACAGGTACGGATATGGAGTCTCCAACCTCGTAGTTATCAAACCCAGAAGCATCTGTAATCGTAGCCGAAGATATTATATACTCATTAGTAACTCCAGTCGATATTATTGTTACCGAAAACTCAAGTCCATCGTCACCAGACCCGTCAGTCATAACGGAGTTAGTACCCACTGTGAATACCGCAGACCCTGGGGAGGTTGTTGTTATTGTTGGATTGGTTTGTATTGTTAATACTGCTCCAAGAAATAAATCACCATCCCCTGTCAATGTAGTCAGGTCTGGGGACAAACAAGGGTAGTACTTAGCCACAGATATATGGTCCTCAGATGTGTAGTATGGGTTTGCGGAGCCGTATGGGTTTGCTAACGCTAGGTTTACGTTAATCTTTCTTGGCTGGTTTCTATTGTCAGTAAAGAACAGTAGGTTTTCTATAAGGTCGATACCTAGAACCTCGTGCGTGTCTGAAAAGTTTAGGAAACTGCCACCCACCAAGACTGTGTAATCGTTTGATATTGTGTTATATACAGCTATGTAGTGACCCGATGCAGCTGGTGCAGGGTTTGTTAGACTCGTGGCAGATGAGTCCGTGTAGTTAGTTAAAAACGCAAACAACCTGTCGTTTGTGGTGTCCACATAGAAACCTATAATCTTTAGATTGGTATCTGATAAACCAAAATCTGTCAGCTCTATATTACCAAGAACATTCTCCAACACCCCTGAGTCACCCCCAGCAGAGTCTGTAACCGAAGCGTTTCTGGCCTCTATGTATTCTCTGTTTGAGACAAGCCTTGGGTCAAGGTCTTTGTTCATCTTAGCCCCAAGAAAAACATTTTTAGTTTCTGCCATTTAATTCTAGTTTTTAATCATCTTAGACTTACCCCTCATTGTCTGAGTCAGTTCGTCTATCTTGAGGTTAGAAAGCCTAATCTTAGCATTCCTTAATTTGGCATATCTGTCTTGTTTCCAGCGTCTTACAACATACTCTGGCTGGTTTACTCGTGTTGATAGTATACTGTAAACGAGGTGTGAGTACATTGCATCCTCTGCCATTTTAGGAACCCTAGAGTCCTCATGGTAAGCCAATCCGTCAGACACATACTCCACAACAACCAATTTATTAGCTAGGTCACTTGAAAAGCTAAACGAGCCAGTTCTTTCGTTTACAGTAAACCACCCGTTGTTCTGTGCCAATGCTGGGTCTAATCCGTATCTCTGCCCAAAGTAGCCACCGTATCCCCAAGCGTAACCCTGACCGTATCCCCACCAGTCGTATCCTTGGTTTACTTGGTCTTGGTTAAATATACCCGTGATTTGGTTTGGGTTGTTTGTATTCCACCTTTCATCCGTCTGAGCCTCAAGCTGTACGTTGGTACCAAAACCATCCTGCACAATCCCACCCGTAGAGTCCTGCTCTGGGCTTTGTACTGGGTTAATTGTTAGGTTGTTAGCTGGATATATAATGTGCTTCACACCTATGGAGTCTATCCAAGACAGCCGAACGTAGTTGACGTAGTCCTGTGGTAGTGGTATACTAAGGCTTGCTGGCACAGTTAGTTCTATTGAACTTACACTCTTTAGCGTGTCGTAGCTAAACTCTTGCAGACCTCTCTTTGCGTGGAATATAACATCGGTTCTCTTAACGCTGGGTATAAGCTTACCAGCCCCAACGTAAGCGATTAAAAAGTTGTTTATGATGTCCCCTAGCTTGATGTACGAGTAACCCCCGTAATTCGACTCTAATGCGGTCACGAACAAGGCTACCCTTACAAGTATACTTGGCCCTAATACTACTGGTACAGCGTTTGTACCGCTTACTATAGTCGTGCTTGTGTTTGTTTTAACCTCCGAAGCAACGGTAACCCATGTTACCCCGTTATCGTTACTTGTCTGTAGGTAATAGTTTCTGTCATACTCCCCCACAACACCGTCAGTAAGCTCGGTGTCAAATGTTGTTACAAACTCACTTTGAGTTGACGCAGCACCAAGTGTGTAAACCTTTTGACCAACGTAATACTCTTCATTTGTTTCGGTAATTAAACCCCCGTTTGGTGTTGACATATTCTATTAGCTTTTTTCGTTTATCTCCTCAGCCCTTGCTTCTTGCATGGCAACCTGAATTATTTGTGGGTCTCTAATCACTACACCGAAGTAGAACAACAGCTTGATTATAAAGTCAACCCTCTCTGATACATGTAGTTCTATATCCGTTGAGCCGTATGTACTTGCGTTATTAAAATCAGATGCCTGAAGTGTTATTACAGGTCCAGTACTACCAACACCAGTATTAGTCAGTTGACCATTATCAATTGTAATAACATCCCCAACCACATATCCTGTACCTGCTGTGGTTACGCTTAGTGTTACGTTTGTAGGTGTGGTTACGTTTGCAGATATTACAAGCCCAGTACCTGAACCTCCAGTGTATGTTGGTGTGTATGTATTGATATCACCCCCAGTAAGACCAGTGGTTATACTACTTGTTAGTGTGTTTGTGCCTGTGTTTAGTAGTGCCTCCCCGTAAACTGTGGGGTCGTATATGTACTGACCCAGTGTACCCACATTGTACCCCCATCTTGGGTCTGTAGGTTTTCTTAGGTAGTTTACAGAAACACCTGAATTTATACCGTTTGGCTTAACGTAAAGTCTTTCGTTTTCGTAAAGGTATGTCGGAAAGTATTTTGTCGATGCTGTTAGTAATGACTTCTGTATGTTATAAAAATCATTTCTCTGTAGCCTTTGTAGCTCCACTTCACTGTTATTTAAACCAGTGTAAACCACTGTACCTAAGCGATATAGGTCAGTTGGTAGTGTGTAATAAGGTGTGGTTGGGGTTGTGGTATTATCGTATGTTGCGTCACCGAAAGACTTGAATATAGAAAGCTTTTCATCGGTGTTCATTATCCTGTCCGAATAATCTGAGTCAGCCTGTGGGACACGAAGCTGTTGGTTTAGTTCCTCTGCATAGTTCTCAAACATCTGCAACTGAACCTGTGTGGCTATTTTATTAAACTCATTAGGGGTAACGTAACCCCTCTGCTCCTTGTTAAGAATCAGTAATGCGGTCTTATATACCTCGTTAACATTTATAGCCATATTTATTTTTTATTAATTATATGGGCTAGGCCAGTTTTGTTCTGACCTAACCCTATAATATATATTACGTTGTTACATTAATTTTTTCTCGATAGATGAAAATATTTCCATACCCTCGTCTGTCTTGAAAAATGAAGCCATAGCTGAGTATGGGTGTTCATCAAATGGAACGGTCATTAACTTTCTACCATTACTGGCCCAAGTAAATGTGCGTTGGTCTTGAGATAGTTTAATGATACCCTGTTCAGCCGCTTTAATTGCAAAGTTTCTAAGCTGAATATTATCATCTAACGCTAAACTAATAAACAGTCTTGGATTACTCTTAGCCATTATCATAAGGTCTCTTCGTATTTCCTTACTTGTCATCTTAGAAACACCTGAACCCTTTTCAGCTCTAAGTATAGCCTCTGCATGGTCGATGTCAATCTCCCTTGCGGCTGTCATTGCCTCAAGCTCAGTCTCCAAATCCTCTAGCCCATATTCAGCCTCCTGTACAGGGTCAAACTCTCTATAAAGTTTATCCTTGTGTGGGTGATATAAAGACAATAACCTTTGAAGTGACTGCTTCTCTTTAGGTACATTCAAAACACCATCCTTAAAAACAATGTGTTCCATTGTTGCAGAGCCGTTCTGCTCATCTACAAAACAGCTTTTCTGATTTGTTGCGTACCGTATCTCTCTCTGAGTGTTTGTCTCAGTGTCAAACCACAATAGTGGATGCCTTGGAGTGTGCTTACTTGCCAATGTATAAGTTAATGGTGACTTACCCCCTGTCAAATAGTATTGACGGGACTTAATCTCCCACTCATCTTTCTTCTTGGTTTCTTTTACTTCAACTGGCTCAGGAGCTACTGGAGCTTCAATTACAGTTTCAGTTTCTTGTACAACCTCTTCTACTTGAGGTGTTGTTGTTGTTGTTTTTCTTGGCCTTGCCATGATATAATATAATTAAATAGTTTAAAAAAATAAAACTTGGGGCCACATAATGCAGCCCCAAGTTTATAAGATTAATGCTTACGCCGCAGTAGCCTTGAACAACACGAAGTTGTTAGCAGCCTGAGTAACCAAGCAACGCTCAGAAAGGAAATGAACCTTCATTACGTCTTCTCCTGAGGTAGCAGCACCACCTACAGAACCTGTAATCCAAGACTTCATTCTTCGGTCATCAGCTTCAGAAGCACGATAACGAGCGTGAAGGAATGGTCTACGAATGTTAGTACCTAACATCTGGTCGTAAACGGTAGTTGTTCCAGCAGGAACCAATACACCCTCTATGTCTCCTGTAAGACCACGAGTAGAAGCATCGTTAAGATATTTCCAATCAGTCTTGTAGAAGTCGTAAGAACCTCTTCGGAATCCAGAGAATCCTAAGTTCAGAGCCATTTCAGAGCTGTTCTCGAATACTCCGTAAGAAGTACCACCAGCACCGTAAGAGTTCTGAGCAGCAAGCATATCATCCATGTCTAGTGACGTAGCACGATTTAAGAAAAGCATGTTCTCCTCAATAGCACCCTGCTTGTCAAGGTTAGCTAGAATCTTGTCGAAGTCAGCTAAACCACTAGCAGCAGTGAAGTTGTTATACACGTTTCCTCGCTCCTCGATAGCAGCAAAAAGACCTTGTGTACCTTTCACGTTAGCACTAGCACTACCTCCAGCTAGTTGTCCGATAGCAGCAGAACCAGCAGCAGCAAGTTCACCTTCTACAGAAACCATCTCTAGGTAATCCTGAAAACGTAGACGAGTCTCGCCTTCAGCCTTCAAGTACCAAAGGTATCCAGAAAGTCCAGCCTCATCAGTAACTTCAACCCAACCAATTTGAGAAGCGTCAGAACCTGAAACCTCATACTGGTCTTTGATGATTACTGGGCTATTGTTGTACTGAGTGAATGATGGTGTAATAGAACCACTCATAGAGTCAGTACCCTTACCAAATTCAGAACCATATACGAAGATTTTAACCTCTCCACCTTCACCTGGCTGTCCAACAGCAGTAGAAACTGCGTTCAAGTTAGCAGCAGTGTAAGGAAAAGCGTTAACATCCCAGTTAGTAGCTCCAGCAGCAGGCTCGGCATCAACAAAACACTTAACAGAGTTTAGGCTTACTGTGTTATAAACAACAATAGTAGAACCAGCTCGGATAATAGGTTGAATAGATTCTCCAGCAGAGTTTTCACCAGCTACGTTTGTGATTGCTGTTGCACCAGCGGCAATAGCAGGAGCAGAAACAGTAGTAGCTCCTCCACCACCCATACCACCTTCAAAAGAAAGGTGTAGACGGTTTTGCTCAGACCAAATAACTTGGTCAGAAGTCATTGGCATCTCAGCCCCAACCATACGAAGAAAACCAGAGATTGTACGGTTACCGTAACGCTCTACTTCAGCTTCATAGATTTCAGGTAGATACTGCTGTGCGAAGTCGTTTCCGCTTCCATCAGCAAAGTTTAAATAAGAACCTTGAGTAACACTCTTAAAAGGAGTAGGTACCAAGGAAAACGAACCCAACGGGTCGTTAGTTGCAAATGTTCCCATAATTTATTAATTTTTAAATTTATTTTTATTTACTTTAAGTTTGGAGGAGTCAATACCGTTGACAGCCTTAACCTTTAAACCATTTATAAACAGACTGTCGTTTGACGTTTGTCTAGGAGCTTCACCTGTTATGTTTTTAGACTTAACAGAAACATCCTTGATAGCGTCAGCCTTACCCTGCTCGTAAAAGTGTGAGGCAATTTTGTCAACATTTTGAGCTGCGTACATTGCCTTATGATACTCATCAAATTGTTTAACATTACCCTTGTCATCGAGAAACTTTCCCAATATGTTGTTAATGCTAGACTGATTATCAGCAATTGAGTCTGGATTGCTTACCCCGTATCTAAATTTCTTTTCTCCTAGATTGAAATCAAAACCTTTGAAATCGTTTTGGAAAAAGTCCTTAGTCTTAGATTTGAATAAACTTCTAGACTCCTCAGCTTGTTGTTCACCCTCCTTGTAGCGGTTAAAAAAGTCCATTGCCTTTCTTTGTTCGTTGGACTGCGTGGGCCTCGACTTGATTTCCTCGTAGTATTTATCCTTCAAATCATCTAGAAAAGAACGGGCCTTTGAAACCTCTTCTTTTTGAGCAAGTTTTTTTAACTTGATGTCTCGCTCATCATCAAGGTCTTCATCGTAATGAAAGTTTTCTTCCATCACAAAATCTATTTCCTCATCGTCAAGATGTGGTTTTGTTTTTTTATAGTACTCTTTCAATAAAGCCTTATCATCCACAGTAGAGTAGTCTGCGTTTAATCTTACATAGTCCTGTAAGTCCCCACCTGTCTCGTCAATAAACTTTACCAGCTTATCTACACCCTCTGGTAGGTTTACCTTAACCTTATCCTCTGTCTCTTCAACAACAGGCTTTACCTCTTCTTCAGTAATTTCTTGTATTACTACTTCTTGCTCACCCCCATCATCTGAACTGGTGACTTCTTCGGTAGTGCCTTCAGGTTTTGATTCGGGTGTTCCTTTCTCCACTTCTCCGCTAGTTTCGGGTTGGTTGAGTACAGGTATTTCATCTGTGCTTGGCTCTTGAACGGCATCTTCTTTTTTCTTTGAAAGGTCTAACTTAGTTACTGTTTCCTTAGCCTTCTTAGGCTTGACTTTCGATAAATTTACTTTTACTTCTGACATAATATAATATATAATTGTTTAAAATCACTTCGGCTCAAACTGTTCTAAGCCAATACCACCCAATACATCGTTTCCAGAGGACTCAAAGTTTGTTGGTAGTAAGTTGTTTTTTCTTTGGTTGATGAGTTCACTCTGCTGAGTTCCCTGAATCTTAATTCTCTTGTCTTTTCGGTCCTCTATACTCTGTTCTTTCTGACCCTCTGCGTTAGCCCTTACCTGTGCCAACTGCATATTAAAGTCAAACTCAACCTGCATTAACTCTCGCTTAATCTCAGCCTCGGCCCTAAGTCTTTGTATTTCAAACTGAGACTTGGCCTGCTCTATACTAACCTTTTCTTGTGTCAGCGCCTGTTGTTTCTGCACCTCAGCCATTGCAGCCTTTTCAGCAGCCTCAGCGTTTGCCTGTCCCTGTGCCTGAATGTTTTGCATTTGAGCCTGTCTTTCAGCTTCAGCCTTCTTCTTTCTCTTTTGCTTAAGTATTTCGTTGGCAAGCTTTATGTTCTGTATCTCTCTGATGTCTATAACATCCTCTATGTCTATGCCACCAGACTTTAACGCAATCTGTATGTTTTGCTCTAACTGAGCCTTATCCTCATCCTCTGGCTCAAGTTCAAGGTATATACCAAAGTCATGTAGGTGTAACTTACTTATCTCCTGAAGCGTACCCACATTGTATGCACTTATAGCCTCCTGTAGTGAGTTGTTTGTCAATGCAAACTCAATAGAGTCAGCTATTCTTAATGATATGTTTTCACACGTTCTGGCAGATAAATACAGGCTTGACTGTAGTATGTGTCGTGTCGCTACGTTTGATGCATTAGCGGCAAGCTTTTGCAGTCCCACGAGGGTGTCCTCCATTGGTGCGCTACCATCCCTAGCCTCATTGAGTCCAGTTACATCTCTAATCATCTGTAAGTAGTACTGGTATGTATTTATCAACGCACCTATTTTAGCCTGACCGTTAGACGTACTCAGCTCTTGGATTGGAACCTTTCCCCTATTCATATCACCCTCCTGAGTCAAAGACCTGCCAAGTATACTACCAGTTTGGAAGTACATGTTCAATGCCTCCTGTGGGTTGTAGTTTGTTCCGTTCCCTAAGTCAATCTCCGCAAGTCCGTCTATGTCTAAATAAACACCGTCAGGAACAAGCTTTGATATAACCTGCTGTATCTTCAGGTTTGTGATGTTTATCATGTCAGCAAACCCAGTAATTTTACTAACCGTAGATTCTATCCTTCCCTTGTACATACGAGGAGATGAAATAGCGTAGTTCATCTGAACCTTTGTAGTGTCAGCGTATGGTCGGGTCATGTTCTCAGAAAGCCTCCAATCAATCATCTGGTCGTAACCAAGAATCTTAGCCCCAGTATACAAAACCTCTATAGTTCTGGATACCTTTTTAAATGTGTCTGATTCTGGTGGGTTAAAAGAATCTGTTTTTTCTATAATCTTTTCAAGACCATTACCAGTTTGCTTTAACTTAAACACCTGGTTCATATATGTCTTATACTCAAAGTACAAAACCTGTACCGTGTTCTCGTCATAGTCGTTCCAACCAACAACATAGTCAGTCCTGTTACCCATCTTGGATATCCTGTCTAGCTCCTCCTCAGAAATAAATGGGTACTGCTTCTTAAGTTCTGGTATTGTTATAGACCTTACCTCACCTACATAGTACACGTCCTCGAAGTTTGGGTCTTCTGTGTATGACCAAACCATTTTAGCTGGGTCACAGTAATTAATTACAACACCCTCAGCCTTGTTCCAATCAGTCTTTACCGCAGCAATACCAAGAACTGTGAGGTCGTAGTTCAACCTTCTTCTGATTAACTCAAACTTATTCTTGTCCAAGGTGTTGTTTATAACCTCCTCCTCAGCTATCTCTATAGACGGCTTGTACTTAAGCTGCATATGAATAGATATCTCCTCCTCAGTTTCTGGGAGGTTACTCTGGTCTGGTGTGCTGTATAGGTCAAGACCCATCGTTTGTTTTATCTGCTCTATCTCAGCCTTGGCTGTAATGTCCCTCAATAAACCAGATGCGTAGTTTGTTCTTTTCTTTATAGACTCTGGGTCTTGTGCATATGCATTAATCTTGTACTTCTTTTCAGACATACCGTTGACCACGATGTCAACAAACTTAGATATCACTGGCACTGGCTTCCAGTCTAGGTTAAGGTATGAAAGGTCTCCGTTTATAGACAACTCGTCCTTGTATTTCTGTATTGGCTGCTCACCTCTAGCGTACAACCTTAGATTGTGGTATCTGTTCCAGTTAGTGGCAAACCTGTTACCACTTCTCCCCCCATGAAACCACTCACCCTCTATAGCTCTTCCTACTTGAACGCCATACTCAAAGCTCTTTTTTTCCTCGTCACTAACGACTTGGCTTGGGAACGAACTATTTGGATTTGTGCTTATATTCATCTATCTATTATTTTAGAAATACTACCAGTATTGTCATATCTTTTAAAGCCAAGGCTGATGTTATTTCTAACCACTTTGTTTATAGGTGCGTATCTATTTTTGTTACAGGCCATTACCGCCAGTCCTGAACTAATAGACGCATCAAACTTCGTTCTGTTGTTTATATCAAACCTTGCCCAGTCATTTAATGTTCTGTCGAAATACATATCCCCGTACTGGTCATCGCCTATGACACCAACACACTCGTCTATGTAAGTTTCTATTGCGGCTGCATGAGCCTGCTTAATGTCTTCACTTGAGTTAGGTATACCGCCTATCTCTTTTTCTGTCTGTGAAAGGTTGTTCCAAACCCTGTCTGGTCTGTTCATAGAGTATCCCCTGTAACCCCTTCTCTTAATGTGGTATAAAAGTCTTGGCTTGTTATTCTCACAAAGTATTGGCATACCGTAAAAAATAATAGCCATTAATATATCCTCAAAAAATATCTCAGCGGTCTGTGGTCTGGATATATACTCCAGAAAAAAGTGGTTTGCTGGTGCCTCCTCCATAGAGAACTTTGTCAGTCCGTGTAGAGAACCATTTGAACCTACGCCACTTACGGTTCCTGATATGTCGTAACTGTCACAACCAAATGCTCCTACATGCTCGTTTCCAGGATACTTAACCCCATTCTTTAGTATTACTCTATTTTGCAGATTTATTGGGGGAACCCATGAAATTAAAAACCTTCCGTTGTTACTAGGTAGGAATATTACCCTTGTATCTTTTATACCATTCTCCCACTGAAAGTTACCCTTACTGAGTATGTTAGTGTTTCTAAGGTCCTGATTATAATCTATCTGCTGGTATATTCTGGTGAGGTTAAACAAAGAGTTCTTAGCCTCATCCCTAAATGCATGCTCCACTGTTCTAGGGAACTGCCTGTAAAATTCATTAAGACCATCCTGGTCGTTCTTTAAGCCCTCTACCTCGTTCTGCCAGTAGTCAATGACACCCATTTGTATTTCATTACCAAACGTGTCAAGCACCTTGTCTTCTGGTGTTTCAAACACAGGGTATCCATACTCGTCTATGTATCCCTCGTAGTTCCACTCCATTGGTATAAACAACCCGTAAAGACCAGATGCCGTCTGCCCGTTGGCATTTCTTTTTGATACGTCAGAGTTCTCGTACAGCTTCTTAAAGTTTTCACCACCCTTGTCCAAAGAGTTTGATGTGCTACCCATCATGCACTTCCCAATCACCCTGCTACCCAGCCTCAGACATGTCTTAGTAACCCTCCAGTTGTTTAGTATGTTTGTGGGTTTTTCCCACTTACCACTCTCATCATGCACCAACAGGGATAGCTTCTCACCATCATATGAGTTGTCTCCCGTGTTCTTCCAGTCTATCGTAGTGTCAAGACCCGTGATTTCCTCAACCTTGTTGTTACTGTCCAGCTTCTTTCTAGTGAACTTAGATGCTGGCACACGATACGCAAGCTCTGTCTTAGGTCTGTCCATACCATCCTGTATGGGTTTAAAAAAGAACGGGTAGTTTACCGATATCGGTACCACCTTATCTGTGAACATTTTCTTGGCATCGGGTCCTGTCTTAGACAGTATACCAAACCTTGAGTCGCTGGATAGTGTTGCTAAGTTTACAGTTTCTGCCGATGACATAAAAGAAAAGCCAGAGCGTCTATTCTTTAAGTAGCACATCCCGTAGCTTCTGTGGTCTGCCTTACACGCCTCCCAGAATATAAAGAACAGCCTGTTAGACTCCCTGAAGTCTGGCTTACCAATATCTATCTTAGACCACTGTAGGTAGTTGTAGTGAGAACCAGTTATGTATGTTGGCTTCTTGTTGTTCACAAACCAAAAACCCTCTTCCCTTCTGGTAAACTCTGTGTCTATGTAGTCAAACCACTTGTTCTTAAACTCATCTGGTGCCTCGTTCCAATCAAAAACACTCTTAAACCTAGACAACTCCTTTGGGTATGTTGTATACTCCCACTTACTTTCACTAAACCTAGTCACATTTGACTCAGTTGGTAACGCTATCTTAAGTCCCTGTATTTCGTATATGTCCCCAACCTGTCCAGTCTTACTTATAACCACAACATCGTGGTCCTTGTTATAACCATACACCCACTTCTTACCCTTGTTCATCCTCTTCAGAACGTGTGGCTTTATGTGGTCATCAACTATATTTACTAGCGTCTGTTCGTACATTACTTCTTAGACCTGTTTTCAGCAAAACCAGAGAACACCTTTTTTGGTGCCTCAACCTTTTCTACGTTGTTCAGCATATTCTCCTCCTCGTTAATCCTGTTTAGGATTTCAAAGGCATCAAATATTGCAAGCTTTTTAGTGGCCGCAGCGTTCTTTAATCTGTCCGCTGATACATCATCCTCACCACCAGTAACTATCGGCTCCCTAGCCACCTTAATTAGTTCCTCAACCGCTGTTCGTCCAGCTTGGATTATACTTAGTTTCGCTTCCTTCGTCTCCATAGGTCAAAGCAATATTTTTAGATTTCATACAATATAATAGTTCACCGTCCACCACAAACTCAAACTCTGACTCTGGGGTAAACCCCACAACCATTCCTGGGTGTACATCGTGTTCTTCAAGCGTCTTGTTGCCATACCTAAGTATACCAGTAAGTGGCTTCTCCTTCTGAGATGACCAATCATCGTCATTAACAACTGGCTGTACAAAGCAGTAGTCAAGGTGTGATTCATTGTCACCATAAAGATATATCTGCTCTGGTGAACAAGCGTACATATCTTCTTTTATATGGCTACGACTATTCTTTTCATTACCCCTTATGTCGTAAAACCTCCTAAACACATTATGGTGGACAATAACCTTGTCACCAACCTTAATATCTGTTACAATGGATAGTGGTGTGGCTATTACCTCTGCCTCGTTACTAACGCTCTTGTAACTCTCAATCTTTGTGTTGGTCACAAAACTAACCCCACCAATCTCCTTGGTATTGTTGTACCTTCCAGATACAGGCTTTATAATAAAGTCATACACACTCCTCATGCGTGTTAGTATTTTAGGTCGTACTCCACAGATATACCCATGTTCTTGTTGAAGTCCTTCCAGGGCATAATCTCATCGTTCTTGGTTATGTATATCCTGTACACATTATCCTTTTCGATGTCCTCTATGTTTGCCACGCAATGACCACCATATACCTCCTGTCCTACAGCGTAGTGCATGGCATTGTCCTTGTACTCCTTACCTATGGTTATCTTCCTTATAATAGACACAACTACTCAGTTTCAACCTTAGTGTACGAACCGTCTGATAGGTCTATGTTGATAGCACCGTACTTTTCCTCAAGCTCCTTCTTGCTAGTATTAGAGTCACCTAGTACCTCAATGTATGCCTTTAAAAGACCATCCTTTTCGGTCTCTATAAAACCTATTCTCTTAAGTAGGTTGTTTAACTCTACCTGCTGCTCAACAATCTTGTCAAGCTCTTCTTTTTCTATTTTCATTTTATTAAATTTAATTATACCCTAACTCTTCTTACTTAACCCCTACAATGTCTGACTTTGTTCTTATTAATTATTAAACGGGTATTTTACCAAAAGGTACCCCACCTTTTTTATACGCCTCTTTTTCCCAAGGCTCTTTACCTGTACCCATCATGTTTAATGAACGGGAGTATTTTTTACCCTTCCAATAAAAGTTAGGACCGTCCCAATCTAGGTCACCCCTCTCGATTTGGTCAACGTGGACCTTTTCGTGTTTGATGACCGCATCGTGATATTTTGGGTCTACGTCTTTGTTTATGAGGATGGTTCCGTTCTTGTTTGTTCTACCAAGAACAGACCCCTCTTCCTTAAAGTCATTCAAGTATACCGCAGGTCCGTCAAGATTGTATGGGGGTTTGTCTAGCTTAAAGCCCATTACTTTCCTCGCTTGTTGTATTGATTTTTTCCACCAGACTTAGCGTCTCTGACGATTACGTTTTCACCTTTCATCATAGGCTTCTTGCCTTTCATGTTGGCTCCTTTTATTTTACCTACTCGTCTTTCTTGTCTAGCTTCACGTCTTTCTTCACGTCTTTCTTGTCTAGCTTCTTTAGGAGTTTGTGGGTCACCACCACTTACAATATTAGCTGCTTTTGCGACAACCCTACCAGGTGCCATAGCTATGTCTTTTAGGTTTTCTGAGTGTTCATAAGCATCTTTCCTATTAGCTTTTTGCATTTTAGCTTTTGAGATAACCCTACCAGGTGCCATTCGCATCGTACCAATACCCATCATGTTTGCACCATCTCCGTACATGTTAGCTCCTCGACCACCCATATGCTTAGAGATTGAGTTACCCATCATGTTAGCACCTGCACCCTCTTCAGCTTCCTTTCTATCTCTTCCTTTGCCAAAAGCCTTTCCAGCTAATCCACCAGCTACTGCCCCTAAAGGTCCGAATGCTAACATACCAAGGCCAGCCCCAATGCCAGCACCTTTTGTTTCTTTTTTACCCATACCTAATAAATCTGGGCCTTTTTCTTTTACCATTTTTTTATTAATTGCATCTAATCCTTTTTGCATAATATTCTTACCCGTTTCTGTTTTACTAAAATCATTAGCAGCCTGTGATATCTTCTTAAACTCTCCAGAACCCTTCATTTTGAATCCCTTTCCTTCACCAAGGCTTTCAATACCTTTAATTACCTTTTTTCCAACGGAAATTAATGGTGGTAATACAGTAGCAGCAATACCCGTAGCAGCACCAATCTGGGCAAGAGTTAGACCTCCAGCAGCAGCAGTAGCAGCAGCAGCAGCATTTGGTCCCTTCCCGTACATACTAGCACCATCCTTGTCAGCTCTTTCGTTTTCTATGTAGTGTAGCCTAGCCTCTGGGCTTAGGTTTTTGTTGTACGCCATAGATTCATCGTACTTTCTTTCAGCTCTCTTTGATTTTTTTTCAGCCTTTTTGGCTTGTCTCTTTGCTCTCATTTTTTGTAATTAAATATCTTAAAACGGTTTTATAAATTTCCACCCAATCTTAACCAAGACTACGATTGATGCTATTAGTATAATCCAGAACAGATACCTCTTTAGGTACCTCTTCATTTGGTCTAGTATTCCTTCCTCCCTTACAACTACCCTTTCAAACGGTATCTCCACCGTGCGTATGATTGTATCGCTTTTGCACTCGCCCTGTATGTATGTCGTGTCACCGACCCTAACATACTTAACTCTAAGCTTGTCCTTATATAGATATGTAGTATCTCCAGGTATATCAACAAACGAAGTGTCATATTCAATCCTGTCCGATATAATGTTGAATGTGTCATGTAGTGTGTCCTTGTTTAAAAGTCTAGGGTATTTAATTGTAAGTTTTTCTATCCTACGTTCAGCCCTCCTAAATTTATTTTCTAACCTCTGTTCGACAGAACACGAGTTAAATAAAAATACAATTAGGAGTATAAAGAATATACCGTATTTCCTTTTACTCTTTTGCATTTCAATACTTGATTTCTATTATCCCTTTCTTTGTAAGAAACATGAACCCAGTCTGGGTTATCTTCGTTTCCGTACTCCCAGATAAGCTGGTCAAAGTCCAAGTTGTCTTTTATAAAGTTAAACATCTCAGCGTTTGACATTCGTCCAAGTGTGTCATCAATGTCCATAGCTGCACCATTAATAGCGCAGTGCTGCGAACTTGACGAACCCCCGATAGCTCTATTTAACTCTACACTTCTGAACAGACTGTTGATAGCTATTGGTCCACCAACATGCTCTCTAAGAGGCTCAAACACCTTCTCACACAGTAGCTTTATGTTTTCCATCTGCTCACCGCTGGGTATGTTTTCTATACCCTTCCTTGTTGCTGTGTTGCTTTTAATTACCTCCTTGTAAGAAACGTGTTCAGTTACCTTCATTTTTTACTTTTAATGGTTATCCATTTATGGAGTGTGTACCCTATGGTCACAGACAGTAGTATTATCTTTAAAGACATCTCTAGGCTGCTAAAAGATATTCCGAGTGTTGTTATATTAATCAACACGACTTTCATTTCGTTATACATTAACTTAATTAAAGGCATTACTATCCCTCTTCTTTATCCTTCTTGCCAAAAATCTTTCCTGCCTCAGCAATACCAAAAGCACCAAGAGTGACTATAACAAAAGAGTTAAATATAATGTCATTAATAACAAGTTCTTTTTCCCATAACCCAGTTACAATGTCTGTGACTGCAAAAAGTGTCATCATAGCAAACGAAAGGAAACCCACTATGTTCTTTTCGTTGTACTTATTTCTGTTTTCAAATATTTTCCAGAAAGACATACTAAAATCCTTTTGCTCGTTCAGTTATAGGACCCATCTTGCATGGTGGCTGATTCTTAGCTAAAAGACGAATACCGTCAATACCATTACTATCACCCTTTTTGGTTGGAAACTGACTCATATCTAACGGCCCGTCCCATATTGCGTTTATACCTAAATCTTTCTTCATTTTCTTGTTATTTATTTTTATACAATTCCCCTTGACTTTTGAGACCCGTAAAGGTCACCAAACAAATTATCAAGATTATCGTTCTGTCTGTTAGACACAGGATTTACCGTAGCACCTACTCTAGTTGACTGGGATACAGATTCTGCACCAGTCCTTTCTTTTTGAGTGTATAGACCTTCGTTTTGCTGCTTGAAATATTCAGCCTGTGCTGGGTTAACATTACCCATCCTAACCTCCTTGGCTTGTCTAGCTAACTCAGATTGTTGTGGGTCAATCGCTGGTGCTGGTGTAGTTGGTGGTGGTACTGGTGTAGAATTATCGACTTTTGCTTCCTGTTCTGCCAAAGCTGAGGCAAAGCTAGTCTGAGAGGCCATATTAGTCAAATTAACAATACTCTGGCTGTTATTTTCTTTTTTGCTTCCAGAAATACCACCAATAACTGCTCCAGAAACACCACCAATAATTGCTCCACCAGCCCCACCTGCAGAACCAGCGGCACCACCCGTTAATGCACCCTTTAATGCACCCTTTAATGCACCACGAATAGCATTAGGACCATCACCCCTACTATGCTTAATTTTTTTCATAAGTCCCCCCTCATTTTTTTAGGTCCAACATTTTTTTTAGCTCTGCTTAAGGCTCTGTCTATAGCCATCATGTTTGCCCCGTCACCGTCTGAGCCGTAACCCATATCCTCAAGTCTATCCATTCTATCCTTTCCAGGACCCCTAAGCTTGCCAGCAGCTTCCCTTGACTTAAGTTTAGCTAACTTCTTTTCTTGTCTTCCCTCAAATTTACCAGCCCTCTTTTCCTGGTTGTATTTCATTTTCTTTTCTCGGTACTCTAGTCTAGCTACCTGGGCAGTGTGGCCCCTCTCCTTTGCTATTCCTTTTCTTATGTCTATCTCGTCCTGACTTGGTAGTAGTGTCCTGATAGGATACGTTTGCATACCAGATGAGCCGTAGTTTGTTTTAAGTGTGTTGTCACCAGTGCTTGTGTCTAATGATGCATTAGTGTTGTACATGTTTGTAACATCCAAACCTGAGTCCACATCCCCTACATATTTCTTATTGTTTGCCATCTTTAAGTTCTCTTGTAATATATATTACCTGTTTTTGTCATTATTAACTGAAATAATTGATTTAGATAAAACTTTGTCCATGTAAGTCCTACCCAACATAATCTTGTTGTGAGTGCTGGTGGGTAAATCCTCCTGTCCGAGCATTATCTTATACATCCTGTTAATTAACTGCTTAGTTCTAAGGGCCACCTCGTACACATGGTACCTCTGTGTTGTGTGGTTCCTTTTTCTCCAGACCACAATCCACCCGTTCTTTAGCAGCCTGTCCCAACGCCTCTTGTCCCAGCTGTAGGAAAACACACCCGTCTCGTAGTCCTTCCTGGTGAACCTACCCTCACAGTCCAGGTATATTAAAAGCTCTAGGTCAGAGTCTGAAAGGCCATTAACCTTACACGCCCACTTCCTTATTGTCCTGTAATGCTTTAATAGGTTTATATCTTTTAGAGTCTGTGGCTCTAGCCTCATAACACAACGACAACGTCAAACTCTTTTATCACCTTGTATACCACACCCTTTATCTCCATATCGAAGCCAGCGTGTCTGTCGTAATAAACCGTGTCACCCTCAGTGATACCCTCAACAAGGTTACCAACCTTAGATACTGTAGCCTCTCTGTACCTTATGTCTTCTTTATGAGCGTCAGACAAGATTAGACCACTCTCGTTCTTAGTGCTTCCCTCCTTTACTGGTTGGATGAGCATGTACTTACCTATAGTCCTCATTTCTGTCTAAGGTTATTGATTACACAGTTTGTGGACATAATAGTCGTGGACACAGACACAGCGTTCTTTAATGCACTCTTTGTAACGAGTAGTGGGTCAATGATTCCAGCCTTTATCATGTCAACTGTTTTTCCAGTCTTTACATCGACCCCATATCCCGTCCTCTTATCGTAGATAATCTCATCGTACTCACCATTTGTCATAATAACCTCGTAAGGCTTTCTAATGGCCCTTAAAAGGGCTTGTTCGACCTCATTCGATGTCTTTACCTTGTTGGATGCGTTGAGTAGTGCTACGCCACCACCTGGGAGTATTCCCTCCTTTATGGCGGCCCTTGTTGCACAAATAGCATCCTCAACCCTGTCGCTCTTCTCTTTAAGTTCTACCTCAGAGTTGGCCCCAACCTTTATGACTGATACCTTACACGATAGTATGGCAAGTCTTTTTTCTAGTTGTAACTTCTTGCCTGGGAACTTTGTTTCCTCCATCTGAGACTTAACTAGTTCTACAAGCTCTTTTACTTCGTCATTTAATTCATCCACCTCAAGGATTGTCTCCTCCTTGTTGCTTATAGCCTTTGAGCATTCGCCCAAGTGTTCTGGCTGTATGAGGTCCATGTCATCACCCAGGTCTTCGTTGATTACCGTTGCACCTGTGATAACAGCTAGGTCCTGCATTCTTTCCTTCCTGTTGATACCGTAGTCTGGTGCGTCAACAACATTGACCTTTATGTTACCCTTTATCTTGTTCATAGCTAAAGCAGAAACAACCTGCTCGTCAGCGTCCCCGATTATAAGTAGCTCCTTGTTATTCTTTATAACGTATGCTAGTATCGGCTCTATCTTTCTTATGTTATCTATCTTATTCTCTACGATAAGAACCAGGGGGTTGTTTAACACACAAGACCCACTATCCTTGTCTGTGATAAAGTGAAAGTTCTTCAGTGGCTTATCTAGTGTTGCACCATTAACAACCTCAAACGATGTCTTCTCGTCCCTTGATATCTCCATTGTCACCACACCACCCTTTCCAGATGCGTTGAACGCAGATGATATTATATCACCCAGCTCCTCGTCATTGTTAGATGAAATGGTGGCAACGTGCTTGAGCATCTCACCACTCACATCCTTGGCCCTGTCTTCTAGGTATTTAATTACTTTTAACGTTGCTGAGTTTATACCAGCCTTAATTTCTCTTTCACTGAAACCCTCAATCTTTTGGGCCTCATTTATTATTGAGTGGGCTAGTATGGTTGCCGTTGTAGTTCCGTCACCAGCTTCCTCCACTGTCTTTCTTGCCGCCTGCTTTAACAGTGTGGCACCCATGTTTTCTATTGGGTCTATTAGCGTAACTGCGTTAGCTACCGTCACACCGTCCTTTGTTACCACAGGGTTTCCAGAGCCGTCCTCTAGAAGCACACACTTACCACTTGCTCCAAGGGTTGAACTTACCGCTAGGTATAGCTTATCTATACCGTTAAACACATTCTCCCTAGCCTCACTACCAAAGCTAAGGTGTTTGATTATTTCGTTTGACATTACTTAATTAAATTTAATTGAACTTGTTATGTTTCGTGTTAAGGACGAGTGTAGGGGTCCTTAGATGTCTGTTTTTTTCTTAACCCTGTTCTTTGCGGTCAGTAGTACCCTCTCCTCTAGCCTAGCCAGACTACTTTTTAGTTTTCCGTTGTCCTCTATCAACTCCTCTATTCTTTTGTACAGACCCTCTATCCTCTTCTCCAGCTCTCCTATCCTGTTTTTATTGTCTTCCCTGATGCTAGATTTAAAGGAGTTAGAGGTTTCTATTTTTTTCTTCCATATGTTCCAACCCTCCTTCAAGCCCAAGGCACCAATCAAAGCAACTAACATTGGTATAATAGTCCCTTCGTCCATATTTATATTCCTTCGTTATTAAATTCGTATCTCCAAGCGTTGAATGCTGAAGCTGATTCAAACATTTTGACTTTTGCGGAATCAATCGAAACCGTGCTTTCAATTCCAACGTGTTCAGTTGTGCTTTCGTCCTCGTTGTAATAAACGAAATCCCAAGTTATAGCCGTGTCGGCTACTTCATAGGTATTGTCTGTTATGTATCCGTAGTGTGTCATTAGTGTGCTACCCAACAAGTGGATGTGTCAAAGTTATTCAAAGCCATATCTGACCCGTTTTGAGCGGTTGCTGTTGAATCAGGACTGCTTTGATTGAAGTTAATGTATTGCTTAGGCGTTCCGCTAATAACTGTGGTTGGATTATTTCCTGCACCACCGTTGTATATGTCTTGGACTTCAGTAAGCGTAACCGTTTCTTCGCTTACAAACCAATCGTCAATCGTACCATCTAACATGAGCGATACTGAGTTACCCCGCCTGCCCATATATCGATAGGAAAAGATGTTTGTATTTGTTCCCACCGTACCGTAATCAACTCCATCAATTACTAACTTGATTACGCCTGAAACTCTATAATAGCAGTAGTGATGCCAATCGCTGTTCGCGCTCCAATTATAGTTGGTGTCGTAATTTGCTCCGTTTACCCTGATTCGGAGACGATTTATGGCAGCGTTTAAAATGTAGTCTGATTCAGTGGCAGATGTTACAATGAATTGAGTCGCAGCACCACCTCCTGTTAAGGTACTTTTAAACCACCAAGAAATAATGAAGTCACCTGTTACATCTACGTCAACAGCAGGGTCGGTAAGTAGATAATCATTAACACCGTCAAATAACAAAGCGTTTTCAAAGTCATATGCACCACCACCACCACTCGAACTTGTTGCCCCAAAGTTTAATCCTAACATATATTATATTTTACCAACAATTATCCAGTTGTTTACTGTTATTTGTTTCAATGTTGCCCCACCCCATTGTGCTGTAATTGGAATGGCAGTGTTTGCACCATTTAAGTTAACCCCTAACGCTGGGGTTATTGTTACCACACCTGCACCTGCTTGAATTATGTCAATCTCTGTACCTACAGGAAATGCTTGTGCTGTATTTAATAGAATATTTACAGTTACCGCTAAAGCACTATCAGAGTATATAAAAGTACCCTCGTGTGTGCCTAGTGTTAGGTCTATAGTTGCAGTTGTGTCAGTAACTATTGGTCTTTTACCTGTTATGTCTTGATTGCCTGTTATAGCTCCAGTCATTGCTCCACCTGCTAATGGTAATGCTGTTGCCCCAAGTGCTGCCCCTGCTGTAACTGTTGCAACTGCCACCGAATTTATAGTGGCTACCGTTGTTACTCCTGTGTTGTCAATTGTAACATCCCCTGACATTGCAACCGATGCTGCTTGATTTGAGGCGTTACCTAAAAACATCTTAGCCGAATCAAGGTTTGGCGTTGCGTTTGCCCTGCCTGCGCCACCTACTCTGATGATGCCAGCACTTGGGTGACTTCTGATGACTCTACCGATGTTCTGAATGGCTGCTAACTCTCCGCTTGGTGGTGTGTCTGTCAACTCACCTGGTGATGTTGAAACGTATAGTGTATCGCCTTCACTAAACGCTGATGTGTTTAGACCTGTCAAGTTTCCTAAAGTCACTACTTCACAAGCTGCATTGTTATTTGAGTCCGCATAGACTAAACCAAATGCTGGTCTTGCAGTAGCATCATCCGCGTCTGCTAAATCGACAAGCGCTACTTCACCGCTTACTCCTGTAATTGAAACAACCTTGCCTTTTAGTAAGGTCGCTCCGCTTTCGTTTTTTGCCTCAAATCTAACCGCGCCATTCAAGTCACCGATAAAATCATCTGACGTTACTGTGCCTGTGATGTTTATATCACCTGTGCCTGTTATATCGTAGGTATTTAAATCTAAGTCACCGCCCAACTGTGGAGTAGTGTCATCGACTACCGCAGCAATACCACCACCTACTGTAGCGAATGATAACTGCCCAGCACCATCTGTTTTTAGTACTTGGTCTATTGTTCCATCTGCTTGTGGGTAGCTGATGCCATCTAATATAACACTACCTGTAGTATCAGGTGTTATTGAAATATTTCCACCAGCCCCTGACACAATACTGTTACCATTGACATCTAGGTTTCCACTAAGTACTGGTAAAGCATCACCCGAAACACTACTTAATTTATTGTTAAATGTGTTCCAATCAGTTGAAGTTAAGTACCCATCTACTGACGTTGTTGCTTGTGTTATTGTCAAGTCAGGGGTTGTAGTGCCGTTTGTAACCGATAAAGGTGCATTAGTTGTCACTTCAGTTACTGTTCCACTACCACCTACTGTAGCGAATGATAACTGCCCTGCTCCGTTGGTCTGAAGCACTTGTCCTCCTGTTCCATCTGCTTGTGGGTACTTAATACCATCTAATACAACATTACCCGCAGCATCAGGCGTTATCTTTATGTCTTGTCCACCATTTGAAACAATACTGTTAGTGTTGACATCTAGGTTTCCACTAAGCACAGGTAGAGGGTCACCCGAAACACTAGTTAATTTGTTGTTGAACGTGGTCCAATCAGTTGAAGTTAAATAACCATTTACTGATGTAGTTGCTGCTGCCATCGATATATCTGGTGTTGTTCCACCTGAAGAAACTACTGGTGATGTACCTGTAACGCTTGTTACTCCACCACCACCACCAGCGTATTCTGGAATATTTAGGGTACTACCCACTAAGGTAGCCGCGCCCGATGTACCAGTTGTTGTTAATGTTAACGTGTCTTGTTTTGCGTCTAATGCACTCTGTAAATCGGTCTGGGTAGACAGCGTTCCAGTAATACTACCCCACGTTGTACCACCGCCACCACCTGAAGCTAGGTTGACGATGCTCTGGATTGTTACAGTTTTAGTAGCCCTTGGGTTCGTTGTGTCCTCGTTGTCTATAATCAGGACATTGTCAGATACCGTTGGTACAGCCTTTACTGGATATGTGTAATTAATTGCCATTTTTTTTCTTTATATTTTTTTTAGTACTTACCCCTCTTGCTTTTTGGGGAAGATTTAGTGGAGCCACCCTTGCCAGCCCATAGATTTTTACATGCCCAGTACCTTGCTGACAGCTTATCGTTGGCTGAACCGCATTTATGTCGTGCCTTGAAGCTTTTCCTAGCCGCATCACTGTAATTATGCCCATATCCAGAGGCTCCGAAGTGTATTATCTTCTCTTTACCACCAGAACAGGCTTTAACCATTTTTTTCTTGCCAGGTCTGGAGGACTTTGTGGGTTTATTGCAGGACATTTTGGATTTGTCCACCATGTTTGGACCTACACCCTGGACTTTTCTACTAAGCCATGTACTGTTCATCACTTTTTCTCTGA
>Ga0209601_1000386_pt1 | contig 35648 bp, 31 predicted proteins | sample COGITO_mtgs_1104_4_FD_184796 | JGI IMG/M metagenome (GOLD analysis project Ga0209601, IMG submission 184796) | Pelagic marine microbial communities from North Sea - COGITO_mtgs_110426 (SPAdes) (version 2) | ecosystem: Environmental > Aquatic > Marine > Epipelagic ...
CTTGAATTTCAGCTGTCTCTTATTGAAGTGAATAATGGCTAGCTACATTTCATTTTCTTCAGTTGCTTTTCTTTCCAATTCTGCCTGAAATTCTTCCATAACTGGATTAACTGTACTTTCTGGAATGTCTGAAACTTTAATGTACATAAGCCCATCAACAGCATTATTGAATTTTGGATCTACATTAAAAGCAACCAATCTCGCATTTTGTTTCACATATTTTTTTATCAGTACGGGAATTCTAAGAGCTCCAGGTTCTATTTCATCTATTACTTTGTCAAATTTTTGCATATCTGCTTTAGCAGCATCAAAAACAAAATCTTTATCTGCATCTTTTAATTTAACTTTAAATTCTTTTTTAGGTTGAATATACTGAGCTATGTATGGATCATAGTAATGAGATTTCATGAATTCTATCATTAATGATTTTGAAAAATCAGAAAATTGATTGCTAATACTAACACCACCCATCAAATACTTATACTCAGGATACCTGAGGGTTATGTGTACAATACCTTTCCATAGTAAGAAAAGTGGCATCGGCTTTTGTTGATATTCTTTTATAATAAAAGCTCTACCCATTTCTATTGTGCGTTCCATCATGCCATGTAATTCTGGCTCTAAACGAAACAAGGTTTGAATATAAAAACCAGAAATTCCATATTTTTTATAAATATCTTTTCCAAGCCCCATTCTATAGGCCCCAACCAAAGCCTTGGATTGTCTATCCCAAAGGAATAAATGATGGTAATACTTATCAAATTTATCTATATCTATTGACTTATTTGTTCCTTCTCCAATATCTCTAAAAGTAATTTCTCTAAGTCTACCTATTTCATGTAACAGATTTGGTATTTCCTTTGCTGATGCAAAAAACACTTCATAGTTTTTGCTTTCTAAAAGTCTTTTACCTTTTGTTCTTAATAAAGTAACTTCTTTGATAAAGCCATAAGTGCTTTTTTGAGAAGTTATTTTTTTGGGAGATATTGTGATTTTTAAATTTTGAGTTGAAAGAATGTTTTGTGGATTTTTAACAAAAGGGTTTGCCAACATATATGTTTTCTTTCTTAAGTATTCGTAAAAAGAATGTATGTCTTTATACTCCAATTGATCTTTAACAGATATAGGTTTACCTATTCTAACCTTGATAACTCTATTTTTTTGAGATAATAACTCTGAAGGTAATTTAGCAGTTCTAAACGTATCGCTAATTTTTGATAAAACATAAAATAACTTACTGTTTTTTGCATGGAAATATATTGGAATAACTGGCACTTCAGCTTTTTTTATCAACTTAACAGCTCCTAATTCCCAAGGCTTATCAACCATTAACTTCCCATCCCTGTATGTAGATACTTCTCCTGCTGGAAAAATCCCTAGAGGACAACCGTTCTTTAAGTGATGAAGTGAGTTTTTTAACCCCAGTAAACTAGATTTGGCATCCTTATGATTCTCAAAAGGATTTACTGGCATTATATAGGGTTTCAGTGGTTGAATTCTGTGTAATAAAAAATTTGCAATTATTTTGTAGTCTGGTCTGTGTTCAATTAATAATTTCAATAAAAGAATTCCATCAATTCCTCCTAAAGGATGATTTGAAACTGTAATAAAAGAGCCATTTTTTGGTATTCTTTTTAAGTCTTCATCTGGAATCTCAAACTCTATTTGAAATTCATCTAAAATTCCATTTAAAAAAAGGAGATCTTTTTTGTCTTTGTGCTTTTGATATATTTTGTTGACTTCAGATATTCTAAGTAATCTCAGTAAGATCCAACCAATAAAAGTACCAATAAAACTAAATTTATCAGTCCCTATTACTTTGGCAATTTCTTTTGATGTTACTAACTCCATAGATAAAACTTCAACTCAACACAAACATAACCAAAAAAACAAAAATCAACTCAATTATTTTTTTTGAATTATTATTTGAGCAGTATTTTTATTGATTTGAGATACTAAAGAAGTTCCTAATTTGTAAATTCCTTCAAGTGAGTTTTCTGTAAAATGTCTGACAGTGAATAAATCAACATTTTTAATAAAAGATACTTTGTACATGTTTTTTATTTCATTGTAAAATAGATCAAAGTGATTAAGGTTGTTATCAACACACACCGAGAAACTAATAGCAGAATTTTGTATTAAATTTACTTTTAGTTGGTATTTGTGGAAAAGCTTAAAAATATCACTGATATTTTCCTCCACTATAAATGAAAAATCTAATGAGGAAATTGAAACTAATACTTGATTTTTTTTAATTATAAAACATGGAATGGTAGGCACTAGAGTAACTCCCTCACTCACTTTAGTTCCTGGAGAATTAAGATTCTTAAAAGATCTTACAATCAAGGGTATTTTTTTGTTTTGAATTGGTTTTATAGTTTTTGGATGAATTACTGAAGCTCCATAAAAAGCCATTTCTATAGTTTCTTCGTAAGAAATATGCTCCAGTAATTGAACCTCTTTAAATTCTCTAGGATCAGCATTTAATACTCCTAAAACATCTTTCCATATAGTGAGGCTTTCAGCATCTGTGCAATAGGCAAAAATTCCTGCAGTAAAATCAGAACCTTCTCTTCCTAAAGTAGTTGTATTTCCATTTAAATCACCTCCTATAAATCCTTGAACTATTGTTAATTTTGAAAAATCTATATTCGTCTTAATTCGTTTTTCTGTTTCTTGCCAGTTAACTGTAGCATCTCTAAAAATACTATCAGTTATTACAATTTCTCTAACATCTACCCAATTATTATAAATTTTTATTTCATTTAAATAATCACTAACAATTGTTGTAGACAACAGTTCACCATAAGAAACTATTTGATCGTATAAATAATCATAATTTTTTGATTTATTTTGAGTTAAAAAACGTACTAATTGTCCAAATAAAACAGTGATTTTTTGGTGTATTACATGATTTTCTGCAAAAAGATTATTGATGATTTTAAAATGGAAATTAGAGGTAAAATCTATAGATTCTGTCAGTTTTTCTTGATCATTATTAAAATATGCATCAGTAATTTTTTCAAAGGCATTGGTCATTTTGCCCATAGCAGAAATAACCAATAAACAATTACTTACATCTTTAGAATTAAGAATTTTAGCTACGTTTTTAATTGCATTTGCACTTTTTATGGAAGCTCCACCAAATTTAAAAACCTTCATGTTAATTATCTTGAATAAATTTTTCTAAATTTTCTTTATTCATTTGAACCACAGACCAATCATTTAAATAAGTAGCTCCTGTACTTTTATAAAAATCAATAGCATTTTTATTCCAGTCTATTACCTCCCAAGCAACTCTATTAAAATGATGATCATAAGCATACTTTAAAACTGCAGTGTAAAGAGCTTTCCCTGCACCTATTTTTTGTTTACTTTTTGTAACAATTAGGTCTTCTAGGTGTAATGTTCTCCCTTTCCAAGTTGAAAATCGTTCATAAAAAAGTGCTATCCCAATAATGGTATTCTCTTGTTCTGCAACAAATACCCTAAACTTTGGAGGTTCAGAAAAACCATCTCTAATTAAGTCATCAACGGTAATGTCTACTGCATGTGGTTCTTTTTCAAAAACAGCGAGCTCTGTAATTAAATTTAGCACTGATTCCATATCTATCCTTTGGGCTAATCTTACCGTAAAATTCATTTTGTGTAATTTTTTTCAAATATAGTTTTTTTTTAAAATCAGCTGAATTAATTTAGTCTTTAAAATCAGTTACGAAATCGTTGTAGTTATCTAAAAAATAAGCATCTTTGCATAATAAAAAATTGACTTAAATGGCTACTAAAAACCAAACCCTTGGCGAATTCATTATTGAAAATCAATCTTCATTTAAATATACTTCGGGGGAACTCTCTAGATTAATAAATTCTATACGCCTGGCAGCTAAAGTTGTGAACCACGAAGTAAATAAGGCAGGCTTAGTTGATATTATAGGAGCAGCAGGTGATACTAATATTCAGGGAGAAGATCAACAAAAACTTGATATTTACGCCAATGAAAAATTTATACAAACACTTACAAATAGAAATATTGTTTGTGGAATTGCTAGTGAAGAGGAAGATGATTTTATTACTATAAACAGTCAAGATGAAAATCATCAAAATAAATATATTGTTTTAATAGACCCACTAGACGGTTCCTCTAACATTGATGTTAATGTGTCTGTAGGAACAATTTTTTCAATATACAGACGTGTTACTCCAGTTGGAACTCCTGTTCAATTAAAAGATTTTTTACAAAAAGGAAGCCAACAAGTAGCAGCCGGTTACATTGTATATGGAACCTCTACAATGCTTGTATATACAACAGGAGATGGTGTTAACGGATTTACATTAAATCCCGCAATTGGAAGTTACTATTTATCACATCCAGATATAAAGTTTCCTGAAAATGGAACCATTTACTCGGTTAATGAAGGAAATTATATTCACTTCCCACAAGGAATTAAAAACTACATAAAATATTGTCAAGAGGAAAAAGAGGAAGATAACAGACCCTATACAAGTAGGTATATAGGATCTTTAGTTTCAGATTTTCACAGAAATATGATTAAGGGAGGAATTTATATGTATCCCAAAAGTTCAAAAAACTCTAATGGAAAACTTCGATTATTATATGAATGTAATCCAATGGCCTTTTTAGCTGAACAAGCTAATGGAATGGCTAGTGATGGTTTTAGTAGAATTATGGATATTGAGCCCACAGAACTTCACCAACGTGTGCCTTTTATTTGTGGAAGTAAAAATATGGTCATTAAAGTAGAGGAGTTTATGAGATCCGCTAAATAATCTTTCTTTATACTCCTATAAGTTTTCACAAAGTTAACTTCTTGTTTGCATCATTATTAATAGTTAAATTTGTTAAAAATTTTTGCACACCAATTAAAAACTCAAAATTATGGCTTTCGAATTACCAAAATTAGGATATGCATATGATGCACTAGAACCTAACATAGATGCTAGAACTATGGAAATACACCATAGTAAACATCACAACGGATATACTACAAAATTAAATGGCGCTATTGCTGGAACAGACCTAGAAGGAAAATCTATTGAAGATATTTTAAATACTCTTGACATGTCTAATGGAGCTGTCAGAAATAATGGAGGAGGATTTTATAATCATTCTCTATTTTGGACAGTAATGAACCCTGACAACAAAGGAGAGCTATCAGGAGATTTAAAGAATGCTATCATGGAAGCGTTTGGATCTTTTGATGCTTTTAAAGATACTTTTTCAAACGCGGCAGCAACTCAGTTTGGATCTGGTTGGGCATGGTTATGTGTTCTTCCTGGAGGAAAAGTAGAGGTATGTTCTACTCCAAATCAGGATAATCCATTAATGCCAGGTGTTACCTGCGGAGGAACTCCTATTTTAGGTCTTGATGTTTGGGAACACGCTTATTACCTAAATTATCAAAATAGACGCCCAGATTATATCAATGCATTTTTTAATGTAATCAACTGGAATGAGGTAGCTAGCAGATACGAGGCTAACAAATAAATTCATAAGGAATATTTTTATAACAAAAGGCACCCAATTGGGTGCCTTTTGTTATAAAATACTCTTAGTAAGCCCTCTTTTTATTTCCCTCATAAAAGTTTATAAAGGCTTCATTTACAACTCTGTGACCACCATCTGTTGGGTAATTTCCTGTAAAATACCAATCACCAGAATTACCTGGGCAAGCCCTGTGTAGATCCTCCACATTTTGATAGATAACCTCTACCTCTGCGTTAATGTCTTTTGTTTTTAGCATTTGAGCAATTTTTTCAGACACTTGTTCTGTAGTAAATGGGCTATAGATCTCTTTAACATAATTAACAATTTCAGCATCTTCTTTTTCCCGTTGATCAATTGCTTTTTTATATACTGTATCTACTATATGATATTGATTAGTTTCTTTCAGCAATTCTAAGGCTGCTCTAAAAGCAATGAAATCTTCAATTCTAGCCATATCAATTCCATAACAATCTGGATATCGAATTTGAGGTGCAGATGAAACTACTACAATTTTCTTAGGATTTAGTCTATCCAAAATTTTAATAATACTTTTCTTTAAAGTAGTCCCTCTAACAATACTATCGTCAATAATTACCAAGTTATCAGTTGGTTTAACAACGCCGTATGTAACATCGTAAACATGGGCAACTAAATCATCTCTACTACTATCATCTGCAATGAAAGTTCTCAATTTAGCATCTTTAATTGCTATTTTTTCAAATCTTGGCCTTTCTGATAAAATTTCTGTTACTTTTTGGGCTGATAAAGATTTTCCTCCAGATAATATTTTTGAAGTTTTCTGCTCGTTTAAAATATCTTCAGCTGCTTCTGTCATCCCATAAAAAGAGGTTTCGGCAGTATTGGGTATAAATGAAAAAACACTATTTGAAATGTCATTATCAATAGACTTCAATATTTGTGGGAAAACAAATTTTCCCAAGTTTTTACGTTCTTGATAAATATCTGAATCGCTACCTCTTGAAAAATAAATACGCTCAAATGAACAAGATTTCTTTTCTCTTGGTTTATTTACCTCTTTTATTGACGTAACACCATTCTTTTTTATAATAAGCGCATGACCTCTCTCCAACTCTTTGACATCACTAATATTTGCATTAAATACTGTCTGAATTACAGGTCTTTCTGAGGCTACTACAACTACTTCTTCATCTTCAAAAAAATACGTTGGCCTAATTCCGTTTGGATCTCTTAGCACAAAAGCATCGCCATGTCCCACTAAACCAGCCATCGCATAGCCACCGTCCCAATTTTTAGAAGATCTTTTAAGTACATTTTTTAAATCTAAGTTTTCCTCTATATATGGTGAAGCATCCTTTTTATTAAATCCTTTATCTTTAGCCTCTGTATATAATTTAGCAACTTCTTCCTCTAAAAAATGACCTATTTTCTCTAAAACTGTAACAGTGTCTGTAAATTCTTTTGGATGTTGTCCTAACTCAACTAACTCTTCAAGTAATTTTTTTGAATTCGTCATATTGAAGTTTCCAGCTACAATTAAGTTTTGATGTTTCCAATTACTTTGACGCAGAAAAGGATGAACACTCTCTATACTATTTTTACCGAAAGTTCCATATCGAACATGTCCTAGAAATAAATTACCTAAATACGGAAGATTCTCCTCTTGCCAAGACACATCATCTATTTTGTCTTGATTTTTTTCTAAAACCCCGTTTAAGCGATCATTTATTTGAGCAAATATATCTTGAATAGGTTGTGATTTATTAGACCTCACTCTACTAATATATCTTGTACCTGGTAAAACATTAAACTTTACACTAGCAAAACCAGCACCGTCTTGTCCTCTGTTATGCTGTTTCTCCATCAATAAATACATTTTATTGATTCCATAAAAAGCAGAACCGTATTTATCTTTATAAAACTGTAATGGTTTCTTTAATCTTACTAAGGCAATTCCACATTCATGTTTAATAGCGTCGCTCATAGTTTGGTCATTTTATTTTAAATGAAAAAAATCCGCATAGAGACGGATTTATGTTAATTTAATATCAAATTGTGTTAACTCTTTAAATACTTTTAATCTCTCATGCACTTCTTCACTTTGAAGAGCTTCCATTCTTTCAGTGCCAAATTTTTCAACACAAAAAGATGCCAAATTTGATCCATAAATAACAGCATTTTTCATGCTTTCAAAAGAAATATCTTCAGTCTTAGCTAAATAGCCAGAAAAACCTCCAGCAAAAGTATCTCCTGCACCAGTTGGATCAAAAACCTCGGCTAGAGGAAGTGCAGGCGCATAAAACATTTTTCCGTCATTAAATAATAATGCTCCGTGCTCTCCTTTTTTGATGACTACAAATTTAGGTCCCATCAAATGTATTTTCTTAGCTGCATTTACTAATGAATATTCTCCACTTAATTGACGAGCTTCTTCATCATTAATCGTTATTACATCAACTCTTTTTAATACCATATGAAGATCTTCTAAAGCTGCATCCATCCAAAAATTCATGGTATCTAAGATAACTAACTTAGGGCGGGTACTCAACTGATCTAACACCGAACTCTGAGTTAAAGGATGCAAATTTCCTAAAACAACAATTGCGGCATCTCTAAAAGTTTCTGGAACTACTGGGGTGAAATCTGCTAAAACATTTAATTCAGTAACAAGAGTATCTCTTGAATTCATGTCATTATGATATTTTCCACTCCAAAAAAATGTTTTCCCGTCTTCAATAACCTCTACACCATCAGTGTTAATTCCTTTGTTATTCATCATATTTAAATATGATTGAGGAAAATCACCACCAACAACTGAAACAATACCCGTTTGAACACCAAAATGTGCCGCTGCTAATCCAACAAAAGTTCCAGATCCCCCTAAAATTTTATCAGTTTTGCCAAAAGGGGTTTCGATGGCATCAAATGCAACAGTTCCAACTGCTAATAGTTTACTCATTTTAAATTTTTTTACCGTAATTTTGTGAATGTTATATTACAGTTTCTAAAGCATCAAAAATAAGTTTTAAAAATGACAATTAGTGAAATACAAGAAGAAATAATTGATGAGTTTAACCTCTTTGATGATTGGATGGAACGATACGAATACTTGATAGAATTAGGTAAATCCCTTCCTTTAATTGATGATCAATATAAAATTGAAGAAAATATTATTAAGGGATGTCAATCTAAAGTCTGGTTGTATTCAAAAATGAATGATTCTAAAATTAATTTTACTGCAGATAGCGATGCCATTTTAACAAAAGGATTGGTAGCATTACTCTTACGTGTTTTTACAAACCAAACACCAAAAGATATTTTGGCAGCTGACACTATTTTTATCGATGAAATAGGTTTAAGAGAACATTTATCTCCTACAAGAGCAAATGGTCTTGTTTCTATGCTCAAACAGATAAAGCTTTATGCGATTGCACAACAAGCGAATACATCTATTAAATAGATCTGAAAAATAAATTTCAAAAAAAATGACAGAAGAAGAGATACAAGTAATAGGAGATAAAATAGTAGGTGTCTTAAAGACAATTTATGACCCTGAAATCCCTGTAGATATTTATGAACTAGGATTGATTTATGACGTATTTGTTAATGAAAAAAATGAGGCAAAAATATTGATGACTTTAACGTCACCTAATTGCCCAGTCGCTGAAAGTCTTCCTGTTGAAATTGAAGATAAAGTTAAATCTTTAAAAGAAATTAATACTGCTGAGGTAGAAATCACATTTGATCCTACTTGGACACAAGATATGATGAGTGATGAGGCAAAACTAGAACTGGGGATGTTATAATAAGTAATAAAAATGTCGGAAGAAATAATTAATAGAGTTTCTAATAGTAGTCTTATAACTATAGATTTAGAGGAATTATACCCTGCTGGCAGAAGAATTACTCTAGATATTAAAGATTGGTTATTTGAGGGGATTATTTTGAAAGAGAAAGATTTTAGAACTTTCGTAAAAAATCATGATTGGTCTATTTACAAAGACTCTTTTGTTGCTTTAACATGTTCTGAAGATGCTATTATACCCTCATGGGCTTATTTATTAATTTCTGCTGAACTAGCTCCTTTTGCAAAAAAAATTGTTGTAGGTGATTTAGACCTTTTAGAAACCATCATATTCAGTGAAATTATCCAAAATTACAACACTGAAAGGTTTAAAGATAAACCCATAATAATTAAAGGTTGCGCCAACAAACCCATACCGTCGTCAGCTTTTGCAATGTTAATTCAGAAGTTACATCCAATAGCAAAAACTATTATGTACGGAGAGGCTTGCTCTACTGTTCCAATATCTAAAAGAAAAAAATAATTTTACACTATTTGATAGGTTTATGAAAAAACTATTCATCATATTCTTTTTATTTTCAGCCACTTGTTTTTCTCAAATAAAAAAAGATTCTATTAGAAGGCTTGACTCCATCAAAAAAGTTGAATTAAAAAATAACATTGCATCACTGCAACTCAAGCTTGACTCCATTTTAAAAAATGAGCAAAAAGAAAAAAAAGAAGCTCCAGAAGAATGGACTGTAAACGGAAGAGTTAATTTTATTTTTAACCAAACATCTTTTTCAAATTGGCTTGCGGGTGGTGAAAATAATGTTGCAGGAAATATTGGTGTTAATTATGATTTTAATTATAGAAATAAAAAATGGAAATGGGATAATAAAATCATTTCTTCATTTGGCATAACTCATGCAAATAAACAAGGTTTTAGAAAAACAGATGATCGATTTGAATATAACTCTATTCTCGCACTAGAGTCTATCGAAGAATGGTATATCTCTTTTTTCTCAAACTTTATATCTCAATTTTCAAGAGGTTTTGATTACTCCAAAGACCCTAAATTAGAAGTTTCATCTATTATGTCTCCTGCGTATTTTAGTTTTGGGCCAGGTATACTATGGCGTAAAAATGAAAACTTAAGAGTGAATATAGCTCCTGCAACTTCAAGATTTATTTTTGTTTCAAAACCATTTTCTGGGATGTATGGTGTTCCTGAAGGGAAGAGATCTATTTATGGTATTGGATTAAATATGTCTGCTTTTTTAAAATTTAAATTAATGGACAATGTTACTGTAGAGAACATTATTGCTTTATATTCAGACTACATTGATAACCCACAAAATATAGATGTTAATCATCAAGCAAACTTTGAAGTTGATGTAAATAAATACTTATCTGTGAACTTAACATTGCATTTGAAATCTGATACAAATGCTTCAAGTAAAATACAATTTAGGCAACTTTTTGGGCTTGGCGTTAATTATACTTTTTACAAAATATAATTTACTAGGGCTAATTATTTCATTTAAATTCTTATTTTAGTATACTATTAAACCCCTTATAAGATGAAGAAAATAACTGCTCTTTGCTTCCTATTGGCTAGCATTTCAAACTTTGCTCAACAAAATAATTTAGATTCAATATCAAACTGGACTAAAAAAGGAACGTTTACCTTATTGTTTAATCAAGCTTCATTTTCTAATTGGATTGCTGGTGGAGAAAATGCAGTCTCAGGAACTGTAAGTATTAATTATGATTTTAATTACAAGAAGGGTGATTGGGCATGGGACAATAAAATAATTACTAAATATGGAATTAGTAATATTAGTGGAACTGGCTCAAGAAAAACAGATGATCAGTTTGAATTTAATTCTTTGGTCTCTAAAAAAGCCTCTAATAATTGGTCCTATTCATTCTTTGCCAATGTTCGTACTCAATTTACAACAGGATACGATTATTCATTACCAGAAAAAAAGGCAACATCAGACTTTTTTGCGCCAGGATATATAACAATTGGACCTGGTGTTATTTATAAAAATTCTGATTATTTTAATATTAACATTGCACCTGCTACTACTAAAGCCACTTTTGTAAGTGACGATTTTTCTGGGCAATATGGTACAGAGATAGGAGAAACATCTCTTTATCAATTGGGTTTTTACACCTCTATATATTATAAAGCAACTTTAATGGATAATGTAACTGTTGAGAATATTTTCAATGCATATGCTAACTATCTTGAAGAACCCCAAAATATTGACCTCAATTATCAAATTAATTTTGTCATGCAAATAAACAAGTACTTATCTACAAATCTAAACCTTCATATGATTATTGATGATAACGCCTCTAGATATGTTCAATTTAAGCAATTATTTGGCTTGGGCGTAAATTATATTTTCTAAAAATTTATCAATCGATAGAATTGAAATAGTTTCAAGTTTTCTTTTTTGATATATTTACTATCTAAAATTAATTAATGACATTATTACTTGTTTACGCAACTGTTTCTATATTTTTCTCATTTCTTTGTTCTATTCTAGAGGCTGTTTTACTGAGTGTTAGCTCTACGTATATTAATTTAAAAAAGAAGGAAGGATTTGCCTATGCTTCAATTTTAGAAGAACTAAAAAAAGATGTAGACAAACCCTTAATTGCAATCTTAACACTAAATACAATAGCCCATACGGTGGGTGCAATTTTAGTTGGAGTTCAGGCTGAGCAACTTCCATATAAAATTGAATTTTTAGGAATTAATATCGTAGGAATCGTTTCTGCTATTATGACTTTATTAATATTAATAGTCTCAGAGATCATTCCAAAAACGATAGGCGCCACTTACTGGAAACAATTAACACATTTTACGTCAAAAGCACTACTAGTCTTAATTTTTCCTTTGAAATATACTGGGATTCTCTGGCTACTTCAACTCACTACAAGTTTAATTGGTGGCAAAGGACATGGTAGTGTTTTAAGTAGAGAAGACTTCACTGCAATGACTGAGATCGCTGAAAAAGAGGGCGTTTTTCAAACGTCAGAAAGTAACGTCATTAAAAATCTATTAAATTTCAAAGACGTTAGAGTACGAGATATTATGACACCCAGAACTGTTTTAAAATCTGCAAATGAAGATCAAACCATTCAAGATTTTTTTGATGAAAATCAAATGTTACGCTTTTCAAGAATTCCAATCTACACCGAAAAATCAGATAATATTTCAGGATATTTTTTAAAAGATCAGTTATTGGAAGCCATTATCAGAGGAAACGGGAAACAACCTCTTAAAAATATTAAGCGATCAATTTTAATTACAGAAAGAAATTTACCAATTCCAAGTTTGTTTGATAAATTGATAGATGAGCGAGAGCATATTGCACTGGTAGTTGATGAATATGGCTCAGTTAGTGGTTTGGTAACTCAGGAAGATATGATTGAAACGCTTCTCGGTTTGGAAATTATGGATGAAAGTGACACCATCGAAGACATGCAGCTTTTAGCCAGAAAAAGTTGGGAACGAAGAGCTAAACGCCTTGGTATTATTGAAGATCAAACAACTGATGACTAATTTAGACTTCTTTGTATTCATAGTATAAGAAATCATTGTAGGGAAATCTTTGTATATGAATTTCTTTTACTTTTTCATATGTAGTCTCTTTAAAAGATTCTAAATTTTCTTTATTTAATGCAGAAATAAAAATAGCCGAATTTTTTTCGCTACTCATCCAAGTTTTTTGCCAATCATCCAAAGAATAATGTTCAGCTGTTTTTTCAGTAACCAAATCATCTTCATCTATTGTTTCATGGGTATACGCATCTATTTTATTAAAAATCATCACTGTTGGCTTGTCTACGCAATGAATTTCATCTAAAATAGTAGTAACGGAAGCTATATGGTCTTCAAAATTAGGATGTGAAATATCTACTACATGAAGCAATAAATCTGCTTCACGGACCTCATCTAATGTAGATTTAAAGGATTCCACTAGCTGTGTTGGTAGTTTTCTTATAAAACCTACAGTATCTGTCATCAAAAAAGGGATGTTTTTAATAACTACTTTTCTAACGGTTGTATCTAGGGTTGCAAACAATTTATTTTCTGCAAAAACATCACTTTTGCTAATCACATTCATAAGGGTAGATTTTCCAACGTTGGTGTATCCAACTAGGGCAACTCTAACCATCTTTCCACGATTTTTTCGCTGAACAGCCATTTGCTTATCTATAGTGACTAGTTTTTTCTTTAACAAAGAAATTTTATCACGAATAATTCGTCTATCTGTTTCTATTTCTGTTTCTCCAGGACCACGCATTCCAATACCCCCTTTTTGCTTGTCTAGGTGAGTCCAAAGTTTTGTTAAACGGGGTAATAAGTATTGATGTTGCGCTAATTCGACTTGAGTTTTAGCAGAACTAGTTTGTGCTCTTTGAGCAAAAATATCTAAGATAAGATTGGTTCTGTCTAAAATTTTACAATCGAGTATTTTTTCAATATTTCTTAATTGAGCTGGGGATAATTCATCATCAAAAATTGCAGTTCCAACACCATTGCTATTAATATAAGATCGAACCTCCTCAAGTTTACCAGCTCCTAAAAATGTTTTTGGATGAGGTTTTTCTAACTTTTGAACAAAACGTTTTACCGCAACTCCGCCTGCCGTATTTGTTAAAAATTCTAATTCATCTAGATACTCTTTTGATTTAGATTGGTCTTGTAATTGAGTAATTACTCCTATTAAAACTACTTTTTCTGAAATGGCTTCTCTCTGATCAATCATAGGCTACAAAGGTACTAAGAAACTAATTGAAAAGGTTTAAAAAAGTGGGTTTTGGTAGCATTGAAATCATTCTTCTTTTTTCATTTCACCTAGCAAGGTCTTATCATTAATAATATATTTTTTATACTTCCCATCTTTATATCTCCAATAAATAAAAATAGGCATAAAAATAAATGATAAATACATCACTCCTAATCCCATTACAATGGGACCTTTAGAATGACTAATGTATTCTAAATAGCCTCCTAGAAGCATCCATAAAATAAAAATAATAAAGAGTATTTTTAGTACTAATTTCATAAATACAAAACTACAAAAAGTTCTATCTTTAAATAAACCTTTTTTAATATGAAAAATCTACCATTCATTATCATAATTTTATTAAGTATCTCTTGTCAATCCAAGCTGAAAAAAGAGCTAAAATCAACAAAAAAAATTACAGTAGTGGCGCATAGAGGGGCTTCTGGATATTTACCTGAACACACCTTGGCGTCAAAAGCAATGGCGCATACTATGAATGCAGATTATATTGAACAAGATTTAGTCTTAAGTAAAGATGACATTCCTATTGTAATTCACGATATATTACTAGATGATGTAACCAATGTTTCGGAAAAGTATCCTAACAGAAAAAGAGAAGATGGCAAATACTATGTGATTGATTTTACTTTTGAGGAACTTAAAAAATTAGAGGTTACTGAACGGTTTAATTCAGAAACAGGTCTTCAAATTTACCCAAATAGATTTCCTAAAGGGATTAGTTCTTTTCGATTACATTCTTTACAAGATGAAATAGAACTGATTCAGGGCCTTAATAAAAGTACCGGTAAAAATATTGGAATATATCCTGAAATTAAAAACCCAAAATTTCATTATGAAAACGGAAAGGATTTTTCAAAAATAGTTTTGGAGATATTAACTAAGTATGGTTATTCTACAAAAGATGATAAATGTATTTTACAATGTTTTGATGCACAAGAATTAGAACGGATAAGAAATGAATTAAAATCAGAATTATTTTTAGTTCAATTAATGGAATTTCCTGAACAAAAAAATCTTTTAGAGTTTTATGCAAGTTATGCAGATGGCATAGGGCCTTGGTATAAACACCTAATTTCTTCAAAAACAACCTCAGGTTTTTCTTTTACTTCTCTAGTTGAAGAGGCTCACAAACTAAGCTTGGTTGTTCATCCTTACACCTTTAGAGAAGATAGTTTAGATGAATTTGATTCTTTTCAAGAGATGATTGACGTTATTATACATAAAGCAGGAGCTGATGGTGGATTTACAGATTTTCCTGACAGAATGAAGAAAATTTTAGAATCTAAAAACTAAATTTAATTCGATATTATTAATCGTAACGTTGTGCAACACTTAAGAAATCTGTTCCTAAATATTTTTCTCCTTTATTATAATACCAGGCACGTTTTTTTGGCATTTTAATTCCATTTACTATTTCTAAACCTGACAACAAAATAAATTCTCCATCATTTTTTTCTTCTTCATGATAAAACTGATAAATCTTCATTGCATAAGTAGAAGGGTCAAAGTAAAAATACCAAGTATCTTCACCTACTTCTTTTTTATAGGTGACTTTTAATACGAGGTAATCCTTTCCTTTAAACTTTTTTAGTGCTACTTTTTCATGAATTATAGTTCCAATATCTTTTAATTTCATTGGCAATCCATACAAATAGGTATAGTAATTTTGATACATTTTTGCACGTTCGCAACTTAAATTATTAGCTGTTTTTTCTTTCTCTGTAGCAATATTACCATTGAAATTAATTTGGCATTTTTCTTTATCCAAAATATATCCGTATTTAGTTTTATCCTGAATTGCATATAAATTAAAATATTCATTTGGTAAATCAATTCGAATCATGGAATGTCTGTCTGATTTAGTAGGGGTTTTCATCGTTACGTTGAAAGTTCCTGAAAATGTTGCCCAATTTCCATCGGGATCGTGATATTCATTGGCTTTTTCTAAAAGTTGTGAACCTGTCATTTCTTGCCCAAAAAATTGACAAGTTGAAAGAACAACAAGTAGCATTATAAAACTTTTTTTCATTTTTTAATGTATAAAAAATCCCGCAGTTGCGGGATTGTATTTTTATTCTTGAATATCTAATTTAATATTCAATTCTTTTAATTGCTCATCGTCTATAGTAGCTGGTGAATCTATCATCACATCTCTTCCCGAGTTATTTTTGGGGAAAGCAATAAAATCTCGAATGGTTTCTTGACCTCCTAAAATAGACACCAATCGATCCAATCCAAAAGCGATACCTCCATGAGGTGGAGCACCATATTCAAAAGCATCCATTAAAAACCCAAATTGTGCTTTTGCCTCTTCATCAGAAAAACCAAGTTTTTTTAACATAATTGCCTGAATCTCTTTATCGTGTATCCTAATAGAACCTCCTCCTATTTCATTTCCGTTTAACACCAAATCATAGGCATTGGCTTTTACTTCACCTGGCTTGGAATCCAACAACTCTAGTTGGCCAGGTTTTGGTGAGGTAAATGGGTGATGCATGGCATGATAATGACCCGTTTCTTCGTCCAATTCTAACAGAGGAAAATCTACTACCCATAATGGTGCATACTCATCTGGATTTCGGAGCCCTAAACGTTCTGCCATTTCCATGCGAAGTGCACTCAACTGAGCTCTTACTTTGTTTGTATCTCCAGATAAAACACAAATTAAATCCCCTAGTTTCGCTCCAGTTACTTCCGCCCAATTTTCTAAATCATTCTGATCGTAAAATTTATCTACTGAAGACTTATAACTTCCATCTTCATTACATTTTACATAGACCATACCCAAAGCTCCAACCTGAGGACGACGTACCCAATCTACTAATTTATCAATTTCCTTTCTGGTATAAGAAGCTCCTCCTGGAATGGCTATACCAACAACTAATTCAGCGGAATTAAATACTCCAAATTCTTTGTGCTGGGCTACTGAGTTTAGTTCTCCAAACTGCATCCCAAAACGAATATCAGGCTTATCATTTCCATACAATTTCATAGCATCATCATACTGCATTCTTGGAAACTCTGCCACATCTACTCCTTTAATTTCTTTTAATAAATGACGTGTTAACCCTTCAAAAGTGTTTAAAATATCTTCTTGCTCAACAAAGGCCATTTCACAGTCTATCTGAGTAAATTCTGGCTGTCTATCTGCACGTAAATCTTCATCTCTAAAACATTTTACAATCTGAAAATACTTGTCAAGCCCGCCAATCATTAACAATTGCTTGAAGGTTTGTGGAGATTGTGGTAAGGCATAAAATTGTCCTTGATTCATTCTAGAAGGCACCAAAAAATCACGAGCTCCTTCAGGTGTAGACTTGATTAAATAAGGAGTTTCTACATCTACAAATCCGTCATTAGAAAGGTATTTTCGAACCTCCATAGATACTTTGTGACGGAATAATAAATTTTCTTTTACAGGATTTCTTCGAATGTCTAAATATCTATATTTCATCCTAAGATCTTCACCTCCATCGGTAGTGTCCTCAATAGTAAACGGAGGCGTTTTAGCCTCATTTAAGATGGTTAAGTCAGAAACCAAAACTTCAATAGCTCCAGTTTTCATATTAGGATTCTTTGACTGCCTTTCTATAACAGTACCTGTAATTTGAATCACAAACTCACGTCCTAGATTCTTGGCTTTCTCCATTAAATCTGCAGCAGTTCTTTCTTCATCAAAGATTAATTGTGTAAGACCATAACGATCACGAAGATCTATCCAAATCATAAATCCTTTATCTCTAGATTTTTGTACCCAACCCGATAAGGTTACTTCTTTATTGATGTCTGAAGCATTTAAAGCTCCGCAAGAATGTGTTCTATACATTTTTTATATTATTGATTGTTATTTTATTACTGCATAATAATAACCAAAACCACAATTTATAATTTTTCTAACTATAAATGTAATCGCCCACAAATTTAATCAAATCCTATCAATAACAATGAGTTACCCTTTGCATTATTGAATGAATTAAATTTGAAGAACATTTTTAAAATACATTAAGACCTATCTAAAATTTAAGCTCAATTACTTTTTGTAAATTTGCATTATGAATACAGTAATTAATCTTGATGAAAAATTCAAACTTTTTAAAGACTTATGGTCTCCTAAAAGAATTGGAAAACTTAATGGTCAGCAAATTTTATTGGCAAAAATTAAAGGCGAATTTGTTTTCCATAAACATGATGATGAAGATGAACTATTTCTTGTCATGAAAGGGCAATTAGAGTTAGTCCTTGAAGACAGATCAGTTATTTTAAATAAAGGTGAGTTTTTTATTGTCCCTAAAGGAGTTCTTCATAAACCTATTGCAAAAGAAGAAACTCACTTATTGTTATTTGAACCATTAAGCACAAAACATACTGGTGATGTATTAGCCGATATTACCGTTGAAACCTATGAAGAAATCTAAATAATTGAAGATTAACACAAGTAATGCATGAGTAAATTATATTTAGTTCCTACACCTATTGGAAATCTAGAAGACATGACTTTTAGAGCTATTACTGTATTAAAAGATGTCGATTTTATTCTTGCGGAAGACACCAGAACTAGTGGAAAGTTACTAAAGCATTTTGATATTAACACTCAAATGCATAGCCATCACATGCATAATGAACATAAATCTGTAAAAGGTGTGGTACAACGCATTAAAAATGGAGAGTCTTGTGCCTTGATCTCTGATGCTGGAACACCTGCCATCTCTGACCCTGGGTTTTTATTAACAAGAACCTGCATCGAAAATAGTGTAGAAGTTGAATGTTTACCTGGTGCAACTGCTTTTGTTCCTGCATTAGTAAATTCTGGATTTCCAAATGATCGTTTTATTTTTGAAGGGTTTTTACCCATAAAAAAAGGAAGACAAACACGTTTACTTCAATTGGCAGAGGAAAAACGTACTATGGTTTTTTATGAATCACCACATAAATTAGTAAAAACCTTAGCTCATTTTTCAGAATATTTTGGACAAGATAGGGCGGTATCTGTATCTCGAGAACTTACCAAATTATTTGAAGAAACAAAAAGAGGTGCTATCTCAGAAGTACTAACTTATTATACGAACAAACCTCCAAAGGGAGAAATTGTTATTGTAGTAGCAGGTAAAAAATAGTTTGTTCTTATTGATGTTTCCCTTTTTCCCAACCGTGTTTTCCTAAATATTGATTTCCAGATTCCACAGCTCCATCTTCTATGGAGGTTCCCATAGAATCATTCCATCGATTTAAATACCCAAATAAAGAAATAACACCCAGCATTTCAACAATTTCTCCCTCATCCCAATGTTCATACAAACGTTTCTTGATAGTTTCATCAATAGCATTAGGAACTTGACTTGCCAATAATGAAAAATCCAATGCCACTCTCTCTGCTTCTGAAAACGCAGGATGAGTTCTGTAATCCCAAATATGATCTAATTGCTCCTGTTCTGCACCATATCGTTCTGCAGCTCTAATAGCGTGTGCTTGACAATACCTACATCCTGAAGCGTTACTGGAAACCCATGCTATCATTCTTTTTAGAGCAGAGGTAACTCTACCCTCGTTTGCCATAACTGCTTTATTTAAGTTAATGAATGCTTTAGAAATGGCTGGTCTTCGTTGCATTGTTAATACTGAGTTAGGACAAAATCCGAGAGTTTCGTTAAAAAATTCTGCTAGTTTTTTTGTTTCTAAATTGTGTTCTGCGGATAAAGGTGATACTAATGGCATGTTATATCTAGTTTGTTTTACAGAAATAAATATACATTTTAAAGTCATTATAATCTAATGATAATCATCTTTTAATAGTTCCATTCATAAACTATTAATTTATTTCATTCTCTATAAGAAACTACTAGTTATTAAATCTTTGTTATTACTTTTGTTTAAATAAATTATTACAAGAATTAATTATGGCCAATAATATAGTAACTACCGTTTGGAAAGAAAATATGCTATTTGAATCCGATAATCCAAGTAATGAAACACTCTTCATGGATGCACCCGATGAAGGAATAGAAAACAAAGGCTTACGTCCAAAAGCCATGATGCTTTCTTCGCTCGCTGGTTGTTCTGGTTTAGATGTAGTTTCCTTATTGAAAAAAATGAGAGCTGAGGTTGATGATTTTAAAATGATTGTTCAAGGAGATCTTACAGATGAACATCCAAAATATTATCATAAAGTACATGTTGAATATCATTTTTATGGTAGTAATTTACAGCAGGATAAAATTAATAAGGCCGTTACTCTCTCTGTTGACAGATACTGTGGAGTTATGGAAATGTTTAGACAGTTTGCAGAGGTAACTACAGAAGTTTGTTTTCATGAATAATTAAAAATTCTATGCGTTGGACTTTAAAAACAGCACCCAATAAAAAGAAAGTAAGTCAACTTTCTAATGACTTATCTGTAAATCCGATATTGGCCTCGCTTTTGGTTCAAAGAAATATAGATACATTTAAAAAAGCTAAAGAGTTTTTTCGCCCATCTCTTGAAGATTTACATGATCCTTTTTTACTTAAAGATATGGACAGGGCAGTCTCAAGAATAGAAAAAGCAATCATTGATAATGAAAATATTCTCATCTATGGTGATTACGATGTGGATGGAACCACTTCTGTATCTTTGGTGTCCTCTTATTTAAAAACAATCACAAATCATATCGCTACTTACATACCAGACAGGTATGATGAAGGGTACGGAATTTCATTCCAGGGAATTGATTTTGCATCTGACAATAATTTTTCGCTAATTATAGCATTAGATTGTGGCATCAAAGCTATAGAAAAGGTCAGTTATGCCAAGAAAAAAAATGTTGATTTTATTATTTGCGATCATCATAAACCTGGTAATGAGATACCGAAGGCATATGCAGTTTTAAATCCAAAGAGAGTTGATTGTACATATCCTTACAAAGAATTATGTGGTTGTGGTGTGGGCTTTAAATTAGTGCACGCATTGGCTTCAAGAAGAGGTCAAACAATTGAAGACATACAACAATATTTAGATTTAGTTGCTACTGCAATTGCTGCTGATATTGTTCCAATAACCGGTGAAAATAGAATCTTAACTTATTATGGATTAGAGGTGATTAACTCGAATCCAAGAAATGGAATTAAAGCAATCATCCACCAAATAAATAAAAAAAAATTAACAATTACCGATGTGGTTTTTATCATAGCTCCAAGAATCAATGCAGCAGGCAGAATTAAACATGGTAATTATGCAGTAGAATTATTAACTGAAATGGATTTTGAAGTAGCATTAGATTTTGCTACCTCAATTGAAAAGTTTAATTTAGAAAGAAAAGAACTCGATAAAAAAATTACCTATGAAGCTTTACAACAAATTGAATCAGCTAATGAAAAAGAAAAATTTTCAACGGTTGTTTATTCTGAAAATTGGCATAAAGGTGTTATTGGCATTGTGGCTTCTAGACTCATAGAATCTTTTTATAGACCTACACTAGTTTTTACAAAAAGTGGCAATAAACTCGCAGCCTCTGCCAGATCTGTAAAAGGTTTTGATGTGTATGAAGCATTAAACGAATGTTCAGAATATCTAGAACAATTTGGTGGACATAAGTATGCTGCTGGTTTAACATTGGATCCAAAAAATTATAGTGCTTTTAAAAATAAATTTGAAGAAGTTGTAAAAGCCAGCATTGACAAAAATTTACTAATCCCAGAAATTACTATCGACTTAGAGTTAGAATTATCTGAAATTACTCCTAAGTTTTTTAGAATTCTTCAACAAATGGGACCATTTGGCCCACAAAACATGAAACCTGTTTTTAAAACTACTTCTATAAGAGACAACGGATATGGCAAAAGGGTAGGCTCAGATAAAAGTCATCTAAAGTTGAGTATCATAGATGGTGCTGATAAAAAAACCTATAATGCAATTGGTTTCGGATTGGGTAATAAAATCAAATCAATTAAAGGTGATTTTGACATTGCCTATAGTTTGGATGAAAATGAATGGAATGGTAGAACTTCTTTGCAACTTCTTTTAAAAGACCTCAAAAATATACAATAAGTAAAAACGTGATTGCTTATTAATTTTTCTCCTTAATTAAATACATATATACTGGGTAATGATCACTATACCCTCCTGTATAACTTCCAAAAGAAAAACTTCTGAAAGGATAGCCTTTGTAACGCCCTCTTTTATTTGTAAGAAATCTTTTATTAAAGACCATGGCCTTGAACATCTTGTACGTTGAAAAATCTTTATTACCAGAATCTAATAATGGTGAAGTAATTAGAATTTGATCAAACAAATTAATGTTATCTCTATAACCCAATGTGTTAAATCCCTTTTTAAACAGATCCTCATATGGGTTATAAATGTCATTTTGTCCTACATTTTTCTTCTTTCCCTTAGCTTTCAAAACCTTTTTAAAACTAGCATTAATGGGATCATCGTTAAAATCACCCATTACAATAATTTTTGCGTTTGGGTCTTTTTCCCTAACCTGTTCAATAATTTTTGTATTTTGATAAGCGGCTTTTTCTCTCAATGGTCTACTTTTCATTTCACCACCACTTCTTGATGGCCAATGATTTACTATTAAATGAATTAACTCATCATCTAAATATCCTGATACTAGTAATTGATCTCTAGTATATACCTTTCTATTATTTCTGTAAATATTTGGGTTGAATGATTGATGAAAAATTGGCTTAAAGTATCTCTTTTGATACAACAAGGCAACATCTATTCCTCTTTTATCAGGAGATTCGTAATGAATTATACCGTAGTTTTTTTTCTTGATGTGCACAGATTTTACTAAATCTTCTAAAACACTAACATTTTCAATTTCAGATACCCCAATAATTGCAGGACTAGTTTTTGTTTTTTCTTCACCTATCTGAGAAATAACACTGGCTAGTTTATCTATTTTATCCCAGTAAACTTTTGATTTATTCCCTTTAAGTTCCATCATAGGACTTGCTTCATCGTTTTTTGTGACATCGTTAATGGTATCAAAAAGGTTCTCTAAATTATAGAAAGCAAGTGTTCTTATTTTATACGTTTTCTCACCATTTTGGGAGAAAGAGGAATATACTGTAATTAATAATAAGGCTATTAACGATAAATATTTATTCATTTTTCAAATTTTAATTACACAAAAATATAAAACTAATTTCAGTCAAAAATTATATCTGAGTGTTTTAACAATTCAATTCATTTAAAAGTATTAATTTTGTGAACGTATTTGCAAACAACCCTATTAAAACTATTATTTTATGAGAAGATTTGTAATTCCAATATTACTGCTTTTGTTTTTCACAATTGGAATAAATGCACAAAATATTGTGAAAGGAATTATTGTTGATAGCGATTCTGAAAAGCCTCTTGAAGGAGTTTCTTTATCTATTAAAAATAATACCCTTAAATCATATGAAACAAACCAACTAGGTGTTTTTGTGATAGAAAATCTAAACAATGGAAATTTTATACTAGAAATAAAATTGTCTGGCTATGAGACTCAGAATTTTCCACTGGAGTTAGCTGGTAACACCATTGATTTAGGAACTATTTTATTGTATCTAGATATTTCTGAAGAAGAAGATTTAAGTACAGTAACTCTTTCTGATGATGAATTAAATGATGATACTAGTGCAGCTGATAATATTTCCGGATTGCTTCAATCATCAAGAGATGTTTACTTGAGAACAGCCGCTTTTGAATTTAGTTCTTCCTTTTTTAGAATAAGAGGATTAGATTCCGAAAATGGAAAAGTACTTATTAATGGAATTGAAATGAATAAGCTCTACAACGGAAGACCACAGTGGAGTAATTGGGGAGGATTAAATGATGTTTTAAGAAATCAAGAATTTAGTACTGGCTTAACTGCATCTGACTTCACATTTGGAGGTATATTAGGTGCTACCAATATTAATGTAAGACCTTCTGAACAAAGACAAGGCACCAGAATTTCCTATGCATCTTCAAACAGAAGCTATATTCACAGAGCGATGGCAACTCATTCTTCTGGCTTATCTGAAAACGGCTGGGCTTATACCGTAGCTGCTAGTAATAGAAATGGAAAAGAAGGTTTTGTGGACGGAACTATGTATGATGCTACTTCTTTTTTCGCATCCATTGAAAAGAAAATTAATGACAACCACAGTTTAAGTTTTACTTCTATTACAGCTTTTAATAAAAGAGGTAAATCTGCACCACAAACTCAAGAAGTTTTTGATTTAAAAGGTATTCAATACAATTCCTATTGGGGTTCTCAAAATGGAAAGATCAGAAACTCTAGAATAAAAGAAGTGTCTGAACCAATTTTAATGCTTAATCATTATTGGAATTTAAACGAGAGTACCTCTCTAAATACAAACATATCCTATCAATTTGGTAAAATTGGAAATAGTAGAATAGACAACAATGGGACTAGAGTTGACGGTGAAGCATTAGATGGAAATGGCAACCCATATATTGTAAATTTAGGTGCCTCTAATCCAGACCCAACCTATTATCAAAAATTACCAAGTTATGGTTTGAGACAAGGGTTTACAAATGTATATGAAATAGAACAAGCATTCTTAAATGATGGACAATTAAATTGGTTTAGTTTATACAATGCTAATCTGAATGCTAGTAATGGTGGAAATTCTTCTTATGTTCTATATGAAGATCGAAATGATGACGTTCAATTTACCGTTAATACCATCCTAAATAAAGAATTATCAGAAAACATCACTCTTAATGCTAGAGTACAGTATACTCAATTAACATCAAAAAACTTTGCTGAAATTATAGATCTATTGGGAGGCAATGGTTATTTAGATGCAGATTCTTTTGCAGATTCTTTTGACGAAAAACAAAATAACTTATTAAATCCATTAAACATAGCTGGTGTTGGGGATACATTTAAATATAATTTTAATTTATATTCAAATGTTGTTGATGGTTTCGTTCAAGGACAATTTAAGTATAATAAATTTGATTTTTTTCTTGCAGCTAGTGCATCAAATACAACACACCAAAGAGATGGATTATATCAAAATGGAGGTTTTCCTGACAACTCACTTGGTAAGTCTGAGGAATTATCATTTATGAACTATGGTGCAAAAGGTGGATTAACCTATAAATTATCTGGACGTCATTTATTTAATGCTAATGCTGGATACTTAACTAAAGCACCCAACTTAAGAAATTCATTTTCAAATTCTAGAGAAAACAACAATACTGTTGAAAATTTAACAAGCGAAAAAGTACTCTCAGCAGACGCAAGTTATATTTTTAGAAGCCCAATTGTTCAAGCAAAAATTACTGGTTACTACACTAAAATACAAGATGCAACAGAAATTTCTTTTTTCTTTGCTGATGGTATTGGCGGAGACAATACAGCATTTGTTCAAGAAATATTATCTGGGATTGATAAAAAACATTTTGGAGCTGAAATTGGAATTGAGGCACAAGTTACTCCTACTATAAAATTAAAAGGAGCTGCTAATGTTGGTCAGTACACATATGATAACAATCCAAATTTATACCTAACAACAGAGAACAATAGTAGATCTGAGGATGCGGGATTTGTTAACGGTCGAAAAGACTTTGGTGCATCTAATCTTGAAAACTACAAGCTAGCAGCTGGACCTCAAACTGCATATTCAGTTGGTTTTGAATACAGAGACCCTGATTACTGGTTTGTGGGTGCTACAGCAAACTTTTTTGACAATGTTTATGTAGACATAGCTCCACTTACAAGAACTTCGAATTTTGCTGATGATGGAGGTATTCCATTTAATGATTACGATGAAAACATTGCCCGTCAATTATTACAACAAGAAAAATTCGATAATTATATGGTTGTAAATATGATTGGAGGTAAATCTTGGAAGATTGGAAATCAATACATCAGCTTATTTGCTAGTATTGGAAACTTATTAAATACCAAATACAAATCAGGTGGATTTGAGCAAGGTAGAAATGCAAATTACAGACAATTAAAAGAAGATAAAGAACTTGGCACTCCTGTTTTTGGAAACAAATACTGGTTTGGTAGAGGAACTACTTACTTTTTAAATGTTAATTACAGATTTTAAAAAAATTGAAAAACTCATTAATACATACACTTATGAAAACTATTAAAAATTATGGCTTTTTATCACTTTTAACCATAGCCATTACAATAAGCTCCTGTGTTCAGGACGGAGATTTTACCGTTCCTAATGTGACAGTAGAAGAACCTTCTATAATTGCTAACTCTAGTATTACCGCAATTAAAACTGCTTTACAGCAAGAATTTAACTCAAACGACAACTTGGTGCATACATTTGATGTAAATGAAAATGCCCCAACTTATGTGGAGGGATATGTTGTTTCTAGTGATGCAACAGGAAATTTTTATAAAAAATTAATCATTCAAGACAAGTCAGAGAATCCAACGGCTGGAATTGAAATAGTTTTAAATAAAACATCTTTAAGTGAAACATATGATATTGGAAGAAAAGTATATGTAAAATTAGATGGTTTATCTGTTTCCTATGATGACGGAGAAAGCTCATTTAATAGTAGCCCAATGAATGGAGTAGCTGGAAAATATGTGCTTGGTATTTTAGATGGAGATAGAGTAGATGACATCCCTTCTACTTCTATAGATGATCATATTATAAGATCAGCAACTGTTGCATCTATAGTTCCAACTAGTATCTCTTTAAGTGAGATAACTGGTGTTCATATCAATACAATGATAGAATTGGCCTCTGCTCAAATATTAAAATCAGATTTAGACAAAACTTTTGCAGGTGAATCTAATGATGAATATGACGGATTTAGAACAATTTTTGAATGCGAAACTGAAGGAACTATCCAATTACAAACAAGTACATTTGCAAGTTTTAAATCAAATGTTGTCCCATCAGGTAAAGGAACTTTTAGTGCAGTATTATCTAAGGACTACAGAGCAGAGTTTTTAGTTGTTATTGCAAATACTCCTTCAGATCTAGAATTTAATGACACTGAAAGATGTGACCCTCCTGTTTTGGAATGTGGTGAAAATGCTGTTGGTGGAAGTGTTGTGTTGTTTGAAGAAGATTTTGAAGACATTACGTCTACTTCAGGAATTACTAATGCCGGTTGGACTAATGTAAATGTAAACGGAGGAAGTACTTTATACTCATCAAGAAGCTTTAGTGGAAACAGATATGTACAAATTTCTGCATACAATAGCGATGAATCTCCTCTTCAGGCATGGTTAGTGACTCCAGAAATTGATTTAGATGGCACTACAGACGAAGAATTAACCTTTGAAACTAATACAGGGTATGATAACGGAAGTGCTCTTACAGCTTATATATCATCAGATTTCACTGGAGATGTAACTACTGCTACCTGGATTAAAATTGATGCACAATTATCAGAAGGTCCCTCTAATGGATACAATAGCTTTTCAAGTTCAGGGTCAATTAATATCTCTTGTTTAACTGGAAAGTTACATGTAGCCTTTAAATACGAAGGAGCAGATGGAGGGGTTACTACTACCTTTCAAATAGATAATGTTAAGATCACTGGTAACTAAAACGGTATTAAATCAATAACACCTCAAATTGAGGTGTTTATTGATAGAGTTTATATTACAAAAAAATCCTGAACTAAATTTAGTTCAGGATTTTTTATTGTTTACTAAAGTTATAGCTGCTTAATCAACTAAAATTATAGCTTTATTATTTTTTAGCTCAATAGTTCCAGAATTGATAGCAATAGTTAACACTTTATCATCGTCTGAATGAGCTACTATTTTTCCATGTAACTCTTCTAATTCTAGATGTTCTTGAGTATGAACATGAATTTTTATAGTCCCTTGTTTTAAGGTAGACACTAAAGCTGCGTGATTATTCAGCATTTGAAATTCACCATCTGTACCAGGTACAGATATAGAATCTACAGTAGATGAAAATAATACAGCTTCAGGTGATACTATTTCTAAGTGCATAGTTTCTTGTTTTAAGCTTCAGCTAACATTTTTTCTCCAGCCTCAATAGCTTCCTCAATAGTTCCTTTCAAGTTAAAAGCTGCTTCAGGAAGTCTGTCTAACTCTCCATCCATAATCATATTAAACCCTTTAATGGTTTCTTTGATATCAACTAATACACCTGGAATCCCTGTAAATTGTTCCGCAACATGAAAAGGTTGCGATAAGAAACGCTGAACACGTCTAGCTCTTGATACAGCTAATTTATCTTCTTCAGATAATTCTTCCATACCTAGAATTGCAATAATATCTTGTAGTTCTTTATATCTCTGTAGCAACTCTTTTACTCTTTGTGCACAGTCATAATGTTCATCTCCTAAAATATCTGCTGTTAAAATTCTTGAGGTAGAATCTAGAGGATCTACCGCTGGATAAATTCCTAACTCTGCAATTTTACGAGACAATACCGTAGTTGCGTCTAAGTGAGCAAATGTTGTTGCAGGGGCTGGGTCTGTTAAATCATCTGCTGGTACATATACCGCCTGAACAGATGTAATTGATCCTTTTTTAGTAGAAGTAATACGTTCTTGCATAGCTCCCATTTCGGTAGCTAATGTTGGTTGATATCCTACTGCAGATGGCATACGTCCTAAAAGAGCAGAAACTTCAGATCCTGCTTGGGTAAAACGGAAAATATTATCTACAAAGAATAATACATCTTTACCTTGTGCTTCTCCAGCACCATCACGGAAGTATTCAGCAATTGTTAAACCCGATAATGCAACTCTTGCACGAGCTCCAGGAGGTTCGTTCATCTGTCCAAAAACAAAAGTAGCCTTAGAATCTTTCATTCCAGCTTTATCTACTTTGGATAGATCCCATCCACCTTCTTCCATGGAGTGCATAAAATCATCTCCATATTTAATAATACCTGATTCTAACATCTCTCTTAACAAGTCATTCCCTTCACGAGTTCTTTCTCCTACACCTGCGAAAACGGAAAGACCTCCATGTCCTTTAGCAATATTATTAATAAGTTCTTGAATCAATACAGTTTTTCCTACACCTGCACCTCCAAATAATCCAATTTTACCTCCCTTAGAATATGGCTCAATTAAATCGATAACTTTAATACCTGTGAATAAAACTTCTGTTGAAGTAGATAAATCTTCAAATTTTGGTGCAGATCTGTGGATAGGTAAACCATCTTTACCTTCTTTAGCAAGATCTCCCAAACCATCGATAGCTTCTCCTGTTACATTAAACAATCTACCATAGATGTCTCCACCAATTGGCATTTGAATTGGATTACCTGTTGCAACAACTTCTTGTCCTCTTTGTAAACCATCTGTTGCATCCATAGAAATTGTACGAACAGTATCTTCTCCAATATGCTGTTGAACTTCTAGAACTAAGATAGAACCATCAGATTTTTTTATTTCTAATGAATCATAAATTTTTGGAAGTTCATTAGAATCTGTATTAAACTCAACATCAATTACTGGACCTATAATTTGAGATACTTTACCTGTTATTGTAGACATTATTCTTACTTTAAATTAATTTCTTAGAAAGAGAGAAAAAACACTCTTATTTTAGGCTGCAAAGGTAATTTATTTACCTGAAGTTGAAAAGTTTTTTAATTATAATATTCTAAAAGAAATCAAAAAAAAGCCTCATCCGAAGATGAGGCTTTTAAATATATTTTTGAATTAAATATTACTCGTTGGTAACTTTAATTTCTACTCTTCTATTGTTTGCTCTACCTGCTCTAGTTTTGTTAGAGTCAATAGGATTAGTTTCTCCGTAACCTTTAGATTCTAATCTAGATGCATCTATTCCGTTTTGAACTAAGTAATCTTTTACTGCAGCAGCTCTTTTAGCGGATAGCTTTTCATTTAAAGAAACACTACCTGTACTGTCTGTATGACCTTCTATTAAAAAAGTAGCTTTAGAAAACTCTTTCATAATACCAACAATACCGTCTAATTTGTCTGTACTTCCTGATTTGAAAGAAGATCTACTTGAGTTAAATAGGATAGTTTTTGCAAACTCGCCCATTTTCTTCTCAGCAACTTTAGTAATTACTGGCTCTGGACATCCTCCGTTAGAGGCTGGTCCTACTTCGTTTTTACAGTTATCATCTTTATCTAAAACACCATCACCATCTGTATCTGGCCATGGACATCCTCCATTTGCTCTTGGTCCTGCAACAGTAGCACAGTTATCGTCTTTATCAACAATACCATCCCCATCTGTATCAGGACAACCGTTGTTTGCTTTTGTTCCTTTAGCATTAGGACACATATCGTCTTTATCAGCAATCCCATCACCATCAGCATCAGGACAACCGTTTAAAGCAGCTAAACCTGCTACATTTGGACAAGCATCATCTGAATCTTTGATTCCATCGCCATCAGCATCTGGACAACCATTAAATTCTTTTAAACCTGCAACATCTGGACAAGCATCTTGATCATCATAAATACCATCTCCATCTGTGTCTTTTCCTCCAAATTGAAATACTAAACCTAAAGAAGTTTGATAATGAGCTCTTACGTCATCAGAAAAACCTTTTTTAGTTCCTGTTTCAAAATTTAACCCTAAGTTATCATTAAACCAAGTGTTAAAACCAAAACCTCCATTTAACATTCCTTCACCTTCACTATCTACAGACACATAATCTCCTCCTAAATAAACATAAGGATCAAACCAACCTGTTAGACCGAAAAGATTATTTAGATCATACTTAACAGTTGCTCCAACCGAGTAATATAAAAAATCTGAATCATCTTCAGAAACTAAAGTTTCAATCTTATTTAAAGACCCTGCTAACTGCAAAGAAAAACCTTTGTCTAAATATTTTCCTACTGTTACTCTTGAAATTGAAGGAATAAAATTCCAATCACTATTACCAAGTAAATCTTCTATTTGGTCAGAGAAATTATCAGTATTGTAGAAGTCTACAATATTTACTCCAAAACCTACGGCCCATGGATTGTTTTCATTTTGTGCGTTTGCACTGCTTATAGTAGCTAGCGTAAACAAAGCTATCACAGCTAATTTTAAATGTTTCATTATCAAATTTTTAAATTAAAAGTTCTTTATTGTTAGCAAAAATAAGTTGTTAATATTAAACAACAAAGACAAATCTACAAAAAGTTAAATAAAATACAAGTTTTTTTTATTCATTCTAAATAACATTTAGTCTTTGTCCAATCTTTATAAAGGATTGAATGGCTTTATCTAAATGTTCCTTTGTATGAGCAGCAGACAGTTGTACTCTAATTCTTGCTTTTTCTTTAGGAACAACTGGGAAAAAGAAGCCAATAACATAAATTCCTTCTTGTAATAATTGTTTAGCCATTTCTTGAGCTAACTTTGCGTCATATAACATAACAGGAACAATTGCTGCATCTGCACCAACTAAATCAAAACCTGCTTTTTCCATTTCTTTTCTAAAATAATTAGTATTCCACTCTAACTTATCACGAAGCGAAGTATCTTTAGATAGTAAATCAAAAACTTTCAATGAGGCTCCAACAATTGCTGGCGCTAAAGAATTTGAAAATAAATACGGACGAGAACGTTGACGTAAAATTTCTATAATTTCTTTTTTACCTGTTGTATAGCCACCCATTGCACCACCTAAAGCTTTTCCTAAGGTTCCAGTAACAATGTCAACCCTACCTAAAACATTTTTTAATTCTAATGTTCCAATTCCAGTTTTACCTATAAAACCTGTTGCATGACATTCATCTACCATTACTAAAGCATCATATTTATCTGCTAAATCGCAAATCTCATCTAATTTTGCTACAATTCCATCCATAGAAAAAACACCATCTGTAACAATAATTTTAAATCTATGGTTTTGTTTATTTGCTTCAATCAATTGTTCTTCTAGAGATTGCATATCATTATTTTTGTAACGATAACGTGCTGATTTACATAAACGAACACCATCAATAATAGATGCATGATTCAAACTATCAGAAATAATTGCATCTTCTTTAGACAAAAGCGGCTCAAAAACTCCACCATTTGCATCAAAACAAGCAGCGTATAAAATTGTATCTTCTGTTTGATAAAAGTCTGCAATCTTTTTTTCTAATTGTTTATGAATATCTTGTGTTCCGCAAATAAATCGTACTGAAGACATTCCAAATCCGTGAGAATCTAATGTGTCTTTTGCTGCCTGAATCACTTCTGGATGGTTTGATAACCCTAAATAATTATTTGCACAAAAATTAATTACTTCTTCTCCTGTAGAAATTTTTATAACTGCATCTTGAGAAGATGTTATAATTCTTTCAGATTTATATAAACCTTCTTCCTTAATTTCATCAATTTCTTTTTGTAAATATTCTTTTATGTTTCCGTACATAATTGTAAGTTTTAAATTTAGTGCTACAAAGTTAGTTAAACTTCTTCGACCAAAATTTTGTCGTTAATGTATATGAGTAGTTTTTTATCAATCTTAAAATTCATCGTTTCTAAAACTTGTGCATATTTTAAAATTTGTTGCTGATGCTTATTTTCTTGTTTCCCTGTTTTATAATCTACAATAACAATTTCATTATTATCGTTAATAACTAATCTATCAGGAATATAAATTTCTTTAAATTCATCTACAATCTCTCTTTCATTAAAGATTGCCTGATTTTCTGATACATAATAATTTTTTAATTTTGGATGGTTAATAATTGAATTAATTATACTTTTTACTTCGGATGAATTTATCGTTTGCAAAAAGCCTTGATTTTCATATTGATTCACAATTTCATCAACGTCATTTCTAGTTTCAATTTTTGCCATCATTTCATGAATTAAATTCCCAAAATCAATAGCTTCTCCTTGCTTTGTATCCCATAATTTTGAAGAACTTGCCAACATTTCTAAATTATGTTCTTGCCAAGAAGTAGAAATAAATTGCTGTTGTATTTCTGCAACATTTTTGTCTTCTTTTTCTTTACTTTTTCTTTCTTTAATTCCAAAAGAATATTCTAGCAACTCATTATTCCAAACACCAATTTCTTTTAAATAATTGATGAAAATTCCGCCATAAAAATTAGTATTTTCTTCTCCTTTTGAATTTATATTTTTTGCAGTAATAATATACAATTGCTCAACTGCTCTTGTTAAAGCAACATATAAAAGATTGAAGTTATCTAACTCTAACTCTTCTCTAACTTTAGTATAAATTACTTGTGATGAGTTATTTATCAATTCCAAATCTTTTGAATATGGCACTAAAACCTCATCAAAATTCTTGAAACTATCTTCAGGTAAATCATCTAACCAAACTTTTCCAAACCTGTTTGAATAAATATCTAAATCAAAAGGAAAAATTACAATTGGGAATTCTAAACCTTTCGATTTATGAATCGTCATAATTTGCACAGCATTATTATTTTCTGGAGCAATAATGCTTAATTTTTCCTTTTTTAATTCCCAAAAATCTAAAAACTCTTGAACATCTACCCCTTTTCTTTGTTGCTCCAAAACCACATCTAAAAAGAATTGAACATACGCATCTGACGTTTCGACTAAATTAAATTTTCTTATAATTTCTTCTATCTTTTCATAAAATGGTAATTGATAAAAGTGATTCAAATCAAATTGAATTCCGAAGATTTTTAACTCATCAAAAATATTCTTAATTGGCAAATGAATTAATTGATCAAAAAAGGAATGTTTATCTGTTTCGATTCGTAAATGCTGATGTAAAAAATGAAGCCATTCAAAACGAGTTTCTTCATCAAAAGGATGCTGAATTATTTGCAAAAACTGAACAATAAAGTTTACTTTTTGACTGTTTTGCAACAATAAAGTTTCTGAAGATACAATTTCAATTCCGTTTTCCGACAAGTAATTTGCAACAGCAACTCCGTCTTTATTTTTACGGACTAAAACACAAATATTACCCAATTCAAAATCTGGTTTCAAATTGTTTATAATTTCTAAAACCTTCTTAGGATATTTTATTTTCTCATCTTCTTTTTCTTCCTCTTTGTCTAAAAAACTTAAAGAAACAAATCCCCCTTTTTTATCATTCTGAATTTGCTTATTTCCATCAATAAATAAATTTTTATACGTTTCATTTTGAAGAAAATTTGAAACATGAGAAAAAAACCGATTATTAAAATCTATTACTTCTGAATAACTTCTATAATTGGTTTCTAAATTTTTGATTTCTTTCTGCATCAAAAACGGATTTTCGCCATCTTTATCTGCTTTTCCCAAATCAATAAATTGCTCTGCCTTTCCTCCTCGCCAACGATAAATTGCTTGTTTTCCATCGCCAACTAACATTAAATTAGTTTGTTCTTGAGAAAGTGCGTTACTAATTAACGGTATTAAATTTTCCCACTGCAAAAAAGAAGTGTCCTGCATTTCATCTACGAAATAATGTTGAAATTTCTGACCAATTCTTTCATAAATAAAAGGTGCAGGTTCGTTTTTTATTTCGTTTGAAATAAGTTGATTAAACTCTACATTCAATCGAATATTATTATCTTCTTTGATGGTATTTAATTCTGAATTTATATGATTTAAAACCGCAAGCGGAATCACATTCTTCAATACTAATTTATTCAATAAATAATTTGAATTTTCTTTCTCAAAAAGTGTTTTTGATTGATTATAAATCGCTAATAATTCATCAGCAATTGAATCAATAATTTCTTTTTTATTGGCTGGAGTTTTTGATGTGTAAAAATCTTTATTCGCATCAATATTTTTCTGCAATCGTCCTTCAAATTGTAATCCGCCAGTTTTTAAAAACTTATAATTAGTTAATTTAATAAAGTGATTGGGTAAATCTTTGTAGGAGAAATCTGTAAAATCTAAACCATTATTTGTGATGAGATTTAACCCTTTCTCACCAATTTCTTTAAACTGATTTTCAATTTCTCTATTTGCTAATTTTAAAGTTCTACTTAACGCTAAGAAGTCATCAATATTCTTATCAGATAATTTTTTAAAATGAGGAGCATCACTTTCACTCAATAAAATTTTAGCGAAATCATTGAGTTCTTTAGAAATATCCCAAGATTTATCATCATCTGCTTTATCCAAAGAGAAATTAATTAATAATTTGGTTAATTTTTTATCTGAACCTATTTTTGAAATCAACACATCAACAGCTTCATTCAATAGCGAAACTGCATCCATTTCTACTTCGAAATTTAGCGACAAGCCTAAATCAAATGCAAAACTTTTAATAATTTTATGCGTAAAAGCATCAATTGTAGTAATTGAAAATGCTGAATAATTTTGGAGAATTGCGTTTAAAATCTTTTCACTTCTTTGTTTAATAATCTCTTTATCTAAAGAAGTTTCTTTTAAAATGATCGTTAAAATATCTGTGTTTTTTCCTCTAGAAAATGCTTCTAAATTTTCTAAAACGCGAGATTTCATTTCTGCAGCAGCTTTATTGGTAAACGTAATTGCCAACACATTTTGAAAATGAAAAATATTTTCTGAACGCAGTAAAATTTTCAAATATTCTTTAACTAATGTAAATGTTTTTCCACTTCCTGCTGAAGCATTATACACTTGAAAATTTGTAGATTCTTGCACTATTTCTTTTTATTGCAAAATACAAAAAGCCAAACAAAATTTGTCTG
>Ga0209601_1000414_pt1 | contig 34784 bp, 25 predicted proteins | sample COGITO_mtgs_1104_4_FD_184796 | JGI IMG/M metagenome (GOLD analysis project Ga0209601, IMG submission 184796) | Pelagic marine microbial communities from North Sea - COGITO_mtgs_110426 (SPAdes) (version 2) | ecosystem: Environmental > Aquatic > Marine > Epipelagic ...
CAAAATCATTGTATGCGAAAGTCAAAGGTCTTGACGACCAAGGTATGACCGGTTATATGCATACTGGGTATTATGGTCTAGACTCAATTCATGTAATGAATTCTATTCAGGATGATTTGGTTTTTATTGACAAAGTCTTGGGTTGTAAAATAGCTATTTCAGACATTAGATCATCATTTCCAACAGTTCAGGAACTTTTAAAGAAATGGAGAGAAGTATATGTTGGTTCCATGCTTGCTGGCAAAAAAGGTATTTTACATGTGCATCTAGGTAATTCCCCGAGTAAGTTAGATCCTCTTTTTCAAATGGTTAATGATTACCAAGTTCCTATCGAGTCAATTTCTCCAACACATGTTGCTCGTACCTCGGAATTATTTGAATCGGCAATTGAATTTGGTAAGCTGGGAGGTAGAATAGACATAACTACTGGGGCCTCAAAATTCACTGATCCCCATAGAGCGGTCCTTATGGCATTGGAGCAGAATCTTTCTATTGATCGGATCACTTTCTCAACAGATGGTAATGCCGGTTTAGATTTAAAAGATGATAAGCAAAATATTATTGGTACCAAGCCCGCTCCGATATCTGCGAATTTATCAGAGTTTCAAAGTCTAGTTAAGTCAGAAGCAATTTCTATCTCGGACTCATTGTCCATAGTTACATCTAATGTTTCAGATAATTTAGGCTTAAATCATAAAGGTCGAGTAAAGGTTGGAGCTGACGCTGATTTTTGTGTTTTTAATGATTCTTGGGAATTACAAAATGTAATTGCAATGGGAGAAATGATTTCATTAGAATGATAAAAATGAAAAAAATCGCGTCTAAAAATATTTGGGTATTGGTAATTACTTTTTTATCGTCGGTTATGAATGCTCAAATAACTGAGGATGATTACTTGGTAGCGAATGATTATACATTAGGGGAGGGCTGGACATTCTCTGGCTCGAGTGGCTATAAAATGAAAATAAGTGGCCTTATTCAGCCTAGTATAGATGTTGAGTATAATGAAGATTCTATTGCTGACCCTAATAGTACCAGAGCCAGGTTACGAAGGTTGAGACTTCGAATTAATGGTGAATACGAACCTGCTAGAATACAATACAGGATACAAGTTGATCTGGGTGGCGTTCCAGAGGTTGATAATTCTCAATCGACTAGATTGCTGCATGCTTATTTAACATACCGGTTTAACAAACGCCATAGGATAATTATTGGTCAGAAAGTGAATCCAGTAAATAGTCGGGAAATGACAATGAATTCAGGTACTATGCAGCTGGTCGATCGTAGTAAATTAACATCTGCGTTCAATACAATATTTGAATTTGGTCTATTTTCAGAAAGCACAATCAGATTAAATTCAAGAAGCTATTTGCGAGCTCTGACATCCATAACCTCTGGAGATGGAGACGTCCCAATGGGAAATGATATCGGGGGATTGAAGTACGGTCTTCGTTTGGACTATTTGCCAAATGGTCTCTTTACTCGCTATGGTCAATATCGTCAAGTTGACTTAGTTAGGGAAAGAACCCCAAAACTTGTGTTTGGGGCAAGAGGAAGCTTTAATGAAGGAATTAGTAGCCGTCGGGGAAGAGCTCAAGGGAGTATTTTATATTTAGATCAAGATTTTAAAACGAGCCTACCAAATTATTGGCAACTTGGTGCTGATTTCCTCTTTAAATTTCGGGGTGTTTCTATTCTTGGAGAATACGTATATGCTGATGCTTCTGTACCTTCTGACATTAGTTACCGCGTTCGAAATGATGGTTCTACGTCGAGTAGCTTTTTGATAGATGGTATTCAAAATGTTGATTCCTATGTGAAAAACAGAATGATGGTAGGCCACGGTTACAATATACAGGGAGGCTATATCCTAAAAAACGGTGTTTCTTTTGATGCACGCTACTGTTATTTGCAAGCACCTGAATATTCTTTTTTACATAATGGTACGTTTTATAGTCGTCCGGAAGCGATTACATTGGGACTTTCGAAATACTTTGTACGCTGGTATGGTTTCAAAATGCAGAGTTCGATAACACGTTTTTCAGTAGATGGCGCAACCTCACCTATTGGGGAGGTTTTAACTCGTCCTGAATGGTTTATTCAGTTCATAACGAGTATTTTGATATGAAATTCATAAAAACTTCAATACTTTTTATTGTAATTGTTTTATGCAGTTCTTCTTCGGTATTGCAGTTAGGAATTCAACCTAAAATAATAACTCAAATTTTTTTTCCAGATCCAGATATAGAAATCCCTACCCCTGGATTTTCAAAAAAAAAGGGATACACATCAATTACAGAATTATTAAGTTTTTTAAAGAATAAATCCATAGAAAATCCAAACCAGCTGAGTATTTCCTTTATTGGCAAAAGCCAGGGAGGGATTGAGATACCTGCTATTAGGTTGGTTGGTAAAAACCCTGTTAAGAATCCTATACGTGTATGGCTTCAAGGTGGTTTGCATGGCAATGAAATGGGCAGTGTTGAGGGTCTTTTATTCCTGATACATGAATTACTCAATAATTCTGATTTATTAGATGAATTTGAAATGATGATAATTCCTGTTGCTAACCCAGATGGTTATAAAAAAGAGAACCGGTATGCAAAAAATGGGATGGACTTGAATCGAGATCATACAATTATAAGTGCTCCGGAAACCAAATATTTGAAGAGTACATTTAATTTATTCGATCCAGAATTGGCTCTAGATTTTCATGAATATCGACCCTTTCGACGGGACTTTGTCAATTTTGGTAATTTTGGTGTCACATCGATGTATGACGTAATGTTTTTGCATACTTCAAATCCCAATGTCCCTAAAAAATTAAGAGAGTTAATAGAAGATTCTTTTATTACCCCCTGCCAAGCTGACCTTGATAAACAAGGATATACTCATCATAATTATTTCTCCACCGAAAAACATCTAGGGACTATCCGTATCCGTGAGGGCTCTATAAGTGCTCGATCATCATCAACATCGTATGCTTTAAGTAACTGTGTTAGTTCGCTAATTGAAATAAGAGGTGTGGGCCTGGGTAGGACATCTTTTAAAAGGAGAGTGGCATGTGTTAAGGAGGTTGGGATGAGTTTTTTAAAATCAGCAGTGCAATCAAAACATAATATGAGAAAAGTTTTAGTACACCTAACTGATACAAATCGAAGGGTTGTTTATTCATCTTCATACTTGACTGAAAATAGAATTATGAATTTTATTGATTTGGAAGAGAAATCCGTTCAGGGCTTTGAGTTTGAAGTCAGAGACTTATCTGAACAAAGAAACATAAAGACACGTTCGTTTCCTTTGGCATATTTGCTAACAAAAGAGCTTATTCCTTTGATTAAGCCGAAGTTCGATGTTCTAGGAATCAAGTATAAGCTAGTTAGCTCAGAGACTTTAGACCCAAATCGAATTTATTCATATAATATCACTAAATATCTGCAGGATGGTATACCAGAATTTAGAGTACGTCGTCAAAGAGTAACCTCAGAGTTGAGACTTTTAGAAAAGGAACAGCCTTTTGAATTATTATATGTTCCGACATCTCAAGTTCGCGGAGCCCATTTATTTGAATTGTTTGAGCCTGAGGCCACTAGTAGTTATGTTGCTTTTGACGTAATTCATACGGGTTTAAATAAAAAATTAAAATATTATCGTTACCATGCATACTAAGACAAATATATTTTTCATGATAAGATCACTTTTATTTTCAATATTTATAATTCTATGCGCTGAAGTCTCTCACGCCCAAGGTCTGGGAGATTATGGTCTCGGTGGGGGCTTGAAAATCGCATCTCGAGATTATAATTATGGATTTCAATTGGGGGGGGCAATACAGCCAAAACTTTCATTTATAGATAATTCGGAACAGGTAGATACTCGTTTTTCTCCAGAATTGACTTTTCTAAGGATTCAAGGATTTGCTTTGAGAGAAAAGCTGGAATTTTTTATTCAATCAGACTATTCTAGGAATGATCTTTTAATGGATGCCTGGATATCCTATAAGCCTGTTGAAAGAATAAAACTAACAATTGGGCAAATGCCAAATATTGGAAATAATCGTGAAATGTTATTCTATGAGGATCAACTTTCATTTACCAGTAGAAGTTTTTTTAGTAGTCGGTTTTGTGAAACTGGACGGGAGATAGGAATGAAGCTTGAGGCGGAGTTTAATATTGGAGAAGTAAAGATTCAACCTAAGTTAGCGTTAACCACTGGGGACGGAAGAAATTCATTTGGTGACGATTCAAGAGATGTAGATATCGGCGGTTACAAGTACGCATTTCGCATAGACTTATCGCCTTTTGGGGATTTCTCCGAGGGTAATACAAATTTTTCAGCTGATTTGCTCTTCGAGAAAAAACTAAAAATGCTCATAGGTGTTGCTGGGTCGTATAATTATGGTGCTTCTGGTCCGGTTGGAGAGTCGCATGGAGATTTTACTATGTACAGAGCCAACGGCTCTCGTGACCTACCTGATTATCGGAAGTGGTATTTGGATGCTTTGTTGAAGTATAGAGGTGTTTCTATTCTATTTGAGATAGGTCAAGCTACCGCCAATTCATTAACAGGTCTCAAGCACTCACCAGTTCCATCGGATATTTTATTACCTGAGGAGATCAGCCGTTATTTAGTTTTGGGTACAGGTGGGAATTTGGTTGCTGAGATTATGATTCGAAAAAACTTCAGTCTTGCGGCAAATTATTCCATTGTTTATCCCGAATTTGATACTTATTCAGGTGGTCTTTTTATAGCAACATCGGTAACTAATTTAGGGTTTAACTATTACCATAGAGGCCACAATGCCAAATTTCATTTGGATTACGGCATTACGAGGGATATAAATGGTTTATTAGAAAATCAAATTCAGGTTATTTTCCAGGTCAGGATATAGATTAAATTTTTCTGGATATTTAATTATTGTTTTATTTGAAAGCTTATTCGGCTCCTAAATAATTTTATTCTGATAAAAAAAATAGTTTCTGGATGTTAAAATTGAATATTCAGGAAGTTTGACGAAATATTTATAGTATTAGTAAAGTCAATTCGTGACTCTATTTGTTTAAACATCAAATTAAATTAATTCGTAAAATACTCAAATAGAGTATTTTAAATATAAAATTATTCTTTTTAACAAACTTATTAACAAGGGGTGTGATGCGATATTTTTTTTTCTACTTTCAATAAACACAAACAGAGAAAAACAACGGTTTGATCTGGTTCAATGATGCGAAAGGGTCATCGAAATGTGTCTCATAATGAGTAATTTGTGTCGTCGAAGTCGCAAGATAGAAAACACAATTTGCTTTTCGAAAGAAGGAGCTTTAAGCAACATTGGAGAACTGCTGAAAAGAAGCCCTCGGGTGGACGTTAGGGAAATCTTCGCAAGAAGATCTACCAAAAGTAAAATTCGGCAGCAAGAAATGACAAATACTTTTGAAAAAAAGTACAGACTCAAATCTTGAAACTCAGAGTATGGTCTTTAGGACGCCACTCTGAACTCTTGAAAGAATAAATACTGGTTTCGACGAGTAATTATTCTACTGGATAGCCAGTGTTTGGAGCAATTCAAATAGACAGAGTCTTGTTATACTGGGGCTTGAAATAAAGTCCAGACTTTGAACCGATGCGGACAGGGTTGTTTAACAGGAAAATCGTAAATGACAGGTGATGAAAAAGACACCAATAGTATCTGAGAAATCAGAGAATTTATTTGCGGTGGACGGTCCTACGGGATTTTTGAATAAACCGGCTTTCCGGGATAAACAAAAAGGGCGATAATTACGATTATCGCCCTTGTCTTTTTAAGATGTTTTGGACTTTGATTTAGGTAAGTATCATTTTAGCAACATCTTCCCCGACCTTTGGTGCCAGTGCGACTCCCATTCCTCCCATTCTGGCAGCAATTAATAGGTTTGGCTCTTCCCAATAAATTAACGAGGATTTCTCACCTGATCTTGAAAATGCCATAATACCAGACCACCTATTTATAACGGTATATTCTTGCTTTGGAATTAGTACCTCCTTAATGTATGATTCCAAATAAGTTTGAACATTAGCTGTTGTGCACATGTCTAAAGATGTTTCCTCTTGCCGAAAAAGGTTTCTTCCCCCACCAAGCAATAGGTAGTTATTCAAATTTCGGAAATATAAATAACCTTTTTTAGCGTGGCAGACCCCTTTAAAAATAGTAGTTTGAGATGGTTTTATTAAAATTATTTGGCCTCTTCCTGGAGTGATGTCTACTCCTGGAATTAACTCTGGGGTCCAGGCATTTGTTGCAACGACAACTTTAGAGGCCTTAAAATCTCCTTGATTACTCGGTATGGTCCATCCATTTCTTGTTTTTATCCAATTTTTTCTTCCTGAGATTCGGATTCCATTGAAAAAGACTGTTCCAAAGGATCTATTAATTTCGACTAAGGCATTGTGCGCTTTACCTGGGTTGAGACTGGCTTCACCATTAATTTTGATAGAGTAGGGTAAGTTCGTAGAAATCTGTGATGTTTTCGAATATATTTGTTTTTCCCCCGAGGCTAGTTTACCCATACGATTTAGATTATCTAATTGATTCAAAACCTCCTCATATGATTTTATTTCTTGAGGTTCGAATACTTCATATCCATTATGATCTTCCCAATCTATAATATCAGGAGACACCCAATTTTTCCAGAGTGAAATGCCAGCAATTCTATTTTTCATTCTTGCCACTATTTTATTTTCAGTTTCCTGATTCATATCATCAAGAATTTCTGTTGGGCTTCCAAAGCATGCAAATCCAGCATTTCTTGTACTGGCGCCTGATTTTCCTGTAGGTAGCTTGTCTACGATACAAATTTTTAATGGCTTTTGATGAGATTTAATTCTCTTTTTTTGCAGAGCAATAGCTATAGATTGACCAACAAGACCGCCGCCTATAATTATTACATCACCTTGAAAAAGTGATCGGTTCTTTTCCCAAAAAGAAAAGGGAACATCATTTTTTGACATATCTAGGGAAACATTTTATTGAATAATAAAATTGGAATTAAATAGTTTAATATTTTTATAATCTTTACTAAAATTTAGGGATAAAAAAATGGCACACTTTTTTCAATAGAGTATTTGTTTTTATGGTGGTATTAATGAAAAATAAATAATAAATTTTAAATATGCGCGTAGACTTTTTACCAGAGCAATTTAAGGTAGCAATAGCAACTTCTGTGATAGTATTTGGATTTGATGGTGAGAATTTGAAACTTCTTTTATCCAAAAAGGTTGGAACCCCATTTGAAGGTGCCTGGATTATTCCTTCTTCGGTGGTCAATACAGATGAGGAAACTTCTTTTGTCGCCAAAGAATTATTAAATCGAATAACAGGAAGGAACGATTGGCTACTGGAGAAATTGAATGGTTTTGCAGATCTATACAGAAATCCTGTGGGACGAGTAATTAACATTGCTTATTATTGTACGGTTCGCTTAGATCGGGATCTTGAAGATAATTTGGTACGCGAGAAATATACTTGGGTGAATGTAAATGACATTCCGACACTTGCTTTTGATCATAATGAAATAGTCACTTATGCAAAAGAAAGACTCAAGCGCAGAGTGAAAAGAAGACCTATTGGATTCAGTTTATTGCCGCATGAATTTACCATGTATAGCATTCAGCGTTTATATGAATGTGCGTTAACAAAGTCTTTTGATAAGAGAAATTTCAGAAGAAAGTTACTAAAGAGTCAACTTCTTATTGATACTGGAAATATGGTCCATTCTTCTTCAAGGGCAAAGCGTCCCTCTAGGTTATACATGTTCGATGAGAAAAAGTATAGAACTCTATCTTTGAAAGGATATGATTTTGTTTATCAATAGTTGACTGTTCAGTTGACTTGTTCTGAAAATTAAAAATGCCGTCTATTTAACGGTATTTTTAATTTTGAAACTTCTTGCTATTTAGTGAATACCCTTCATTAATTTTTTTAATACCGGAGTCAAGGCAAACATCATCAATGCTCCTGTTCCTGCCGTTATTGTTAGAAAAACAAATAAATTCATACCAGGGAAAATGCCTTCGAGAAGAGATTCCATAATGCCAGCCATATAGTTAGCTAATGCCATGGAAGCAAACCATAACCCCATCATTACAGACACAATTTTGGGCGGCGCTAATTTTGTAATCATGGATAACCCAATTGGTGAAAGACAAAGTTCGCCGAAAGTATGTATTACATATACACCAACTAACCACATTGGGCTTACTAATGCTTCTCCTTCTGCTGCAAAACTGGCCAAAGACATAACGACAAAACCAAGAGCTAGGAAGCTTAATCCCCATCCAAATTTAGCTGGAGTAGAGGGGTTTCTATTTCGTGTCGCGAGAGCCACCCAAAATGAGGCAAGTAGAGGAGCGAATATAAATATTGCTAGTGCATTGATAGATTGAAATAAAGATGCCGCAACCTCTGTTTCTCCAATCATTCGATTCGTTTCGTCTGCTGCAAATAAATTAAAGGTTCCGCCAGCTTGCTCAAAGCCACTCCAAAAGAAAATATTGGCAATAGAAAAAATAAAAATAGCACTAACTCTACTCCATTCTTCATTACCATTAGTGCCTTTATATATAATATAACCCAGCGATAAAATACCTAAAGCTGCAACTATTTTAATTAGAGTACTCATAAGGTTTTCTGAAATGGAATCTTGTAGAATAAGGAATCCATAGACAAAAACAATAGAGCCAATGATGTAAGCTAAAACATTTATAAAATCTTTACCTTTTAATCTTTTTTCGCCAATTCTACCGGGAGGCATTCCTTGACCTTCAAGTTTATTTTCTTCAAAATAAAACCAAATACAAGCGAGTAACATCCCTATGCCTGCAGCACCAAAACCATAACTCCAGCCCACTTGTTCACCAAGGGTTCCGCAAATGATTGGCGCTAAAAAGGCACCTAAATTTATTCCCATATAGAAAATTGTAAATGCAGAGTCTTTTCTTGGGTCATTATCGCTATATAGGGTGCCCACAATAGTAGATATGTTTGGTTTAAAAAAGCCATTTCCCATCATAAGAAGACCAAGACCTAAATAGAAAAGAAATGTTCTCTGGGTTTCATCATTCATGAAAACATGAGAAGCAGCTAAAGAAAATTGTCCCATTGCCATCAGAACTCCACCGGTATAGATAGCTTTTCGCTGACCTAATAATTTATCTGCAAGCATTCCTCCTACGATTGGAGTCAGATATACCAAACCAGTAAATATTCCATAAATCTCTAAAGCACTGGCCCTTTCCAGCCCAAACCCTCCTTGTGCATATTCTGTAGTTAGATATAAAACTAAAAGAGCGCGCATACCATAGTAGCTGAATCGCTCCCACATTTCTGTGAAGAATAGAGAATATAGACCTCTGGGGTGGGTGATTTTAGATGTTGACATGATTAATATTTATTTTTAGAATGCGGAAGATAATCAGATTATAAGTTTTCGTGGATGAAATTAGAGATTTTTGAATAAAGATGCACACTTGTCATCCCTCCATAAATCCCATGATTTTTATCAGGGTAAAGCATAAAGTCAAACTGTTTATTAGCCTGAATAAGTGCCTCAGATAAACGCATGGAGTTTTGTACATGAACATTGTCATCTCCGGTTCCATGTATGAGTAAATAATTTCCTTTCAGCTTATTTGCATGACTCAGTGGAGAGTTTTCATCGTAGCTATCTCCATTTTCTTTTGGAGTTCTCATATATCTCTCTGTATAAATATTATCATAAAAACGCCAGTTTGATACGGGAGCAACTGAAATAGCTGTCTTAAAAACATCAGAACCTCTAAGTATGCAATTCGCCGCCATGAATCCTCCATAGGACCATCCCCAAATTCCAATTCTACTCGAATCAACATTAACATTTTTTGCCAATGTACGAGCCGCTGAAATTTGATCCTCAACTTCAAGTTTTCCCAGCTCTAAATATGTACATTTCTTAAAATCGCGACCTTTTGCCCCTGTGCCGCGATTATCAACAGAGATGATCCAATAACCCTGCGCCGCTAGCATTTGATACCAGTTGTTTCTTCCTCCGTATTTATTCTCAACAGTTTGACTTCCTGGGCCTCCGTATACAAACATCAAAACTGGGTATCTTTTCTGTTCATTAAAATTGAGGGGTTTAATTTGCCATGCTGCCAGTTCCTGTCCATTATCAGTATTGAGTTTAAAAAACTCTTTGGGGCTCAGATTAAAGTTGCCGAGTCTTTCTCGTAAATCAGAATTATCCTCTAATATTCTTATCACTTTGCCAGAATTATCACATAAACTTATTTTTTCTGGGGTGTTAGCATCAGAATGGTTTAAAATGTAATTACTAAAAGTGCTACTAAAAGTTCCGCCGTTCCATCCGTTTTTCGGACTTATTCTTATTGGTCTTTTTCTTTTGATTGAACTTTTATAAACCTCTCTCTGCGAAGGGTCAATTGCAGCAGCTTGATAGTAGACCACTCCATTAACTTCGTCTACTCCAAAAAGCTTTGTTATATCAAAATCACCACGAGTTATAGCCTTTATCTTTTTCCCTCTTGGGCCAACATGATATATATGATTGAATCCAGATCTTTCAGACATCCAAATAAATGAGCCGTCTCTCAAGAAAGTAATACCATGATCAGCGTCTACATAGGAGTCTTCAGTTTCTAGAAGGAGATTATTTTTTTCTTCATTGACTGGATTAAATCTTATCAAATTCAGACTGTCTTGATGTCTATTTAAAGTAGATATTATTAATTCTCCTAGTGGAGACCAATTTATGCGAGGGATATATTCATAATTAATTCCACTTGAGGCATTATTGTGCTTTTTGCTTTTAGTGTCAAAGACCCAAATTTCAACTTTACTATTATCTTCCCCTGCTTTTGGGTACTTGAAAACATATGGATGAGGATATAGCTCGTTTCCGTAGATGTCCATACTGAATTCTTGAACCTCTGTTTCATCAAAACGATAGTATGCGAGGTACCTGCCATTATCAGACCAGCTTATTCCAATATGAAATCCAAATTCTTCCTCATAAACCCAATCTGGAGCCCCGTAGATTATTTCGTTTAAGATTCCATCATTTGTGACTTTTAGTGCTGAAGAATCAATTAAAGACTTGATATAAATATTATTTTGATAAACGTATGCAATGCTATTCCCTTTGGGATTGATCAATGGATTTTGAATTGGGTGTGAAGCAACTTCCGAGGTTCTTTTGTTTTCAAGATCATAGACATACGTTTTTGCCCTGTAAGAATGACGATAAATAGACTCAATTTCAGTCTCTATTATGGCTTTTGTTTCACCTTTGATCCAAGTATAAGATCTCAGCGGTATATCATTTCCTTGAGTATCTAAAGCATCCCCATTGCTAATTAATACACCTTTAGATTCTCCAGATTTAAATTCAAATTTTTCTATTCCTTTTTTAGTTTGCCTTGAGTAATGCAAACCATCTTCCATTGACCGCAAGCCATAAACCCCTTTTGATGCAAACACTCTTGATGCAAATACATCATCAAATTCAACAGAACGTTTTATTGGTCCTTCTTGAGCTACTAAAACTAAAGATGAAAAGAATAAAAGAATAGTGAGTTTTTTTTGCATTGAAAGCTTATTTTTGTTCAATTAATTTTCAAATATGCTCGAAGATAAACCAAATTGGCTTCAGGCTCTAAAAGAGCATCTTGGTGAAGAGAAAATTTCTTTTGATCCAGAGCGTTTAAAAGATTTTTCTCACGACCAAACAGAAGATATAAGCAATCTACCCGAAGTTGTAGTCCGTCCAGAATCTACACAAGATGTTTCTATTGTTTTAAGAGAAGCAAATAAATTTGGTATTCCAGTTACTCCTGCAGCTGCGAGGACTGGGCTTTCAGGTGGTTCGATTCCTGTTTTTGGTGGTATTTCTTTAAGTATGGAAAGTTTGTCAAAGATTATCGAAATTGATGAATCAAATTCCCAAGCCACAGTTGAGCCTGGTGTAATTAACCAAGTTTTTCATGATGCTTGTAAGAATAAAGGTCTTTTTTACCCTCCTGATCCTTCAAGCTGGGGCTCTTCGACATTGGGTGGGAATGTAGCGTATAACGCAGGCGGTCCAAAAGCCGTTAAATATGGAGTAACATCTGCTTATGTGTTAAACCTAGAGGTAGTTTTGCCCGATGGTCAAATAATATGGACCGGAGCAAATACTCTTAAGAATTCAACAGGCTATAATTTAACACAGCTTTTCGTTGGATCTGAAGGTACTTTGGGAGTAGTTACAAAAATAGTAGTTCGCTTAATACCATACCCAAAATTCTCATACACTTTGTTAGTTCCGTTTCATTCTTCTGATCTGGCATGCGCTGCGGTAGAAAAAATATTTCGATCTGGAGTAACTCCATCTGGACTTGAGTTTATGGAGCGAGCAGCTATTGATTGGGCACTTAAATACAATGAGAACGTTAATCTGCCTACTGATGATAAAATAGAAGCTCATCTTCTAATTGAAGTAGATGGGCATGATAATGACGCTGTAGTGCGAGAAGCAGAGGAAATATCTTCAGTAGTGGACTCCAATGGTGCTGTGGAAGTTCTTTTTGCTGAAACGGAAAAAGAACGTGATGCAATTTGGAAGTTGCGAAGAAGTGTGGGTGAAGCGGTGAAGTCTCATAGTATTTACAAGGAAGAAGACACTGTGGTCCCAAGAGCTAAGTTACCTCAGCTGCTGAGAGCGGTGAAATCAATTGGGTCTAATTATTGTTTTGAGTCGGTCTGCTACGGTCACGCAGGTGATGGAAACTTACATGTCAATATTTTAAAAGGAGACATGACTGATAATCAATGGGATGGGGAGCATCTAAAATCAGGAATAAGAGAAATATTTGAACAAGTAAAGTTAATGGGCGGAACAATCAGCGGGGAGCATGGAATAGGTCTTGTTCAAAAAAGTTACATGGACATTGCTTTTAATAAGGCTGCAATAAGCTTGCAGAAGGCGATTAAAGATTCTATAGATCCAAAAGGAATAATGAACCCTGGAAAGATCTTCCCTGAAGATTAACTAATCTTTAATGGGAAATGCTACTTCGTTGGTCTTGATTACTTCATAAGGAGCATTATATCCGAAAACTTCCATCGGTCCGATTATTTCTAAATTATTTTCTTCGCACCATATTTTTAATTTCTTCATAGCTTCTTTTTTGCTGCCCTCATTGAGGCTACCGCCAAATTTCAAGGTTGCAAGTTTTCTCTCAGGAAGCTCTACAAAGCGAATGTTATTTTCGTTGGGCTTTGGTAGATTTTTGATATTCCGATCAGATGGCATGTAAAACCTCATACTGGGGTTTATTGAATCGTTAACCATTGCGACCGGTGCCGTCATACTCAAACTTTTATTCTCTGCGTTTCCTCCGAAGATATAATTGGCCAAGGGACGAAATCCTTCCCTTGACATATCTCCCTGATTTGTTGTGGAAACTTCTACATCAGCCCAGAGGCTACTATTGTATAACCTGATTTGATAGTCACCCTCGTTCACTAAAACTTCATAATTGGGTTTTTCCAATTTTTGAGAGGAGTAATACGTAAACCCAATAAATGATGTAACTGCTAAAACTACTATTCCAATAATCCAATTCATATTTAAATAACCCAGGTTCAGTAATTTAGTTTGAAAATAATCACTTAATTTCTTCTCATGTATAACATTACATAATAAAGTAGTTGAGTTGCTGCAGCAATAGCTGCCACTAAATATGTTCTAGCTGCCCATTTTAGAGCATCTTCAGCCATTCCATGATTGTGGGGATTTGTTATTCCTGCTCCTTTGAGCCATACTAAAGCACGTCTTGATGCATCATACTCGACTGGCAGTGTAACAAAAGCAAAGCTTGCAATTACAGCTTGTACTGCAATCAAAAGTATAAGAATGTTAGAATATCCTAAACCCAATAATCCCATTCCAAATAATGAAGCAAAAAATACCATTCTCATTATTTGGCTGGATGCATTTACCACAGGTACCATTTTCGTACGCATTCCAAGCCAGAAATAGGCCGTAGAATGTTGCACTGCATGACCACATTCATGAGCAGCAATAGCTGCTGAAGCTACATTTCGTCCTTCATAGACCTCAGGAGATAAATTAACGGTTCGATTTGCTGGATTATAATGGTCAGTTAATTTACCGGGAACGGAAACCACATTTACGGAGCTGATTCCGTAATGATCTAACATCGCTTCGGCAACTTGAGCTCCAGACATTCCATTATGTAAGAGCTCTTTACTATATTTTTTAAAACGAGATTTTAGGCGGTTTTGGACATAAAACCCAAGGGCCATAAAGACAACAATTATTAGTATGAACATTATATTATTTATTTACTGTGGAAAAGTACAAATTCAATGCCGTAATATATAACCTGTCAAAATGTAGTTTTGAAGTATGACAAAAATGGTAAAACCACTGATATTAATAACAAATGATGATGGCATTTCGTCACCTGGTATTCGAGTCCTAATAAGGCAAATGAATCGATTAGGTGATGTGGTGGTGGTCGCTCCAGACTCTCCGCAAAGTGGAATGAGTCATGCGATAACGATAAGTGACTCTCTTCGTTGTGAGCCTATATTTATGGATTCAGGACCTCAAAGAGAATTTTCATGCAGTGGCACTCCCGCAGACTGCATAAAAATAGGTGTCCATGAGATCCTTGAAAAAAAACCAGATATGATTGTATCCGGGATCAATCATGGCAGCAATGCCTCGGTAAATGTTCTCTACAGTGGTACTATGGCGGCTGCAATTGAAGGGGCATTACAGGGAGTTCCATCTATTGGATTTTCATTACTAGATTACAGTTGGGATGCTGATTTTTCTGAAGCTGAAAATTATGTTTATAAAATTGCTTCAATGGTCTTGAAAAAGGGTATGCCAAATGGAGTCTGTCTGAATGTTAATATCCCAAAAATATCAGCAAAAAGATACAAGGGGATAAGAGTTTGTCGTCAAACAATTGGTAAATGGATGGAGAAATTTGACAAGCGTATGGATCCCAACGGAAAATCTTACTATTGGATGACCGGGGAGTTTAAAGATATGGATGGCTCGGATGAAACTGATATATGGGCTTTAAATAAAAACTATGTAACAGTCGTTCCCGTCCAGTTTGATCTGACTTCGCATAAGTCAATTATTGATATCAACAAAATTTTGGAACTATGATAGTTAGCAAAAGAGGGTTTTTAGACATGACTCTTGGGTTTGTTATTGCTGCAGGTACACCATTATTTATTTGGACGTATCTACTTGCTAGATTTCCTAAATTACCAACAACTGAAAAAATAGATCCTGATCTATGGTCTTTTTTGTTATTTCGGGTTCTTGTGTTCTCAACCTTGATAAATTTTCTTTTTTTGGTTTTGGGTGTTTTTTTAAAACGCACGGTTATGGTAAGAATGATTTTATTTGTTTCAATAATATATTTTTCCCTCTATTTATATTTTCGTTGGGAGTGGTTATGATTAAACAGAAGAAAATATTTGTTTTAGCTGGTGAAGCTTCCGGAGATGTTTTAGGTTCTGAATTCATAAAATATTCGAAAAATAACTGGCCCAAAGCTGAATTTATTTTTTGGGGAGGCAAGGGAATGACAGAGGCTCTTGAAGGCCAGAAGCCTCAAGTGGATTTAAATGAGCTTTCTCTAATGGGTTTTTTTGAAGTTGCTAGGCACATTCCCCGAGTCTTGAAACAGGAAAAGAAATTAAAGATATTTTTATCAAAATGGAAACCAGACTTAATTGTATGTATCGATTATCAAACTTTCAATATCCGTCTCGCAAGGTGGGCTACGATTAGTGGTCTTAGAAAAAGTGGAACGAAACTAATTCAAATTGTAAGTCCTCAGTTTTGGGCATGGCGTCCAGGAAGGGTTGTTGGTTTGAGAAAGTATACAGATGCAGTAATTCCATTACTTCCTTTCGAGTCAGAACTTTTGAGTAAAGAAGGCATTGATGCTCCCTATTTTGGTCATCCTGCAGTCCAAAGAGTAAAAAAAATTAATGCAACAAAAGGAGGTTGGTTGGCTTTATTACCTGGAAGTCGAAAACAAGAATTATCGAAACATATTCCTGTTTTTTTTAAGACTGCAATTAAATTAAAAAAACCCTTTAAGTGGGTTCGACCTGAGCATATTGGAGAAGAAGAGTATATAAAAATATTGAGAAAATATTCTGGAAAAAGTTTTGATTCAGATCAAATTGTTATTGGAGTCAATGCATTGGAAGGTGCTGAGATAGCGCTTGTCTCATCCGGTACGGCAACATTAGAAACAGCTCTAAGGGGCATACCTCAAGTTGTTGCATACAAGACATCGTGGTTTACATATTTGATTGCTAAGTTTTTTATAAGAGTGGACCATATATCCTTAGTGAACTTGATTCTTAAAGATAAAGTAGTAAAAGAATTTATTCAAAATTCTTGTAATTCTAAGGCTCTTTTTCTCGCTTTAGAAAAACTTTTAAATGATAATAGTAAGCAAACAATATCCTATGAAAAATTGAGACTTAAACTAGACTTGAATCAAAATCCAATGTTATCTGTAGCCAATTATGTTGCGAATAATTTATAAAGGAGTATTTCCTTTTCTATGCTTCTTTTTAGTGGGCGTAGAGTTGCGGTCACAAGATGTTCCAGATGTTTTACGGGTTCAAATATTTTCTGATCAATTTTCCGGAGGCTTTGATATCAGAGGAACACGATTTAAAGTAATAGTTTTTAAAAATATCAAAACAGATACCATATTTGATAATGAGATAAGCGTTATCGGTTTGGGTAAAAGTGTTGCTTACAAAATCAATGAGGATTGGCAGCATGCAGACTCTTTGCTGATTGCCTCTAAAAGTGTTTTGGATATTAAGAATTTAGATGGAACTACACGACGTATTTCAGGTTCTTTAATATTTAAATATCATAAGACACATTTGTTATCCATCGCATTGCTGTCATTGGATTCATATTTAATTGGTGTTGTGGATGCCGAGCTGGGAAGGTTAGATCATCCAGAATTATGGAGAGCTCAAGCTATTTTGGCGAGAACCTGGATTTGTAAAAATTATAATAAGTTTTCAAAAGATGGTTTTCCATATGGGGTTACTGATGATGTGAGATCTCAAGCATTTCATGGATGGCCAAAGAATTTAAATAGATTGAATAGGCTTTTAGAGGCTGTGCGTTCCACATCTCAAACAATACTAGCAGACATTAATGGCAATCCAATTGATGCCCTGTTTCATGCTAATTCTGGAGGGCAGACTATGCCTTGCGGTTGGTACTTTAACCCCAGGTCATCCCTCATAAGTGTCTTGGATACTTTCAGTCTTAAGTGTCCTCAAACTTATTGGAAGAAGACCGTGAATAAAATGAAATGGTTGAAATACATGTCAGATTCATTTGGTGTAAGTATGCAAGATGCTGACTTAAATAAATTTGCGCTATCCTTCAAGCAACCTTTTAGAGTTCAGTTTGTTGAGTTCAAAGGGAAGAAAAAGCGTTTAAGATATTTCAGAGAATTCTTCTCTCTTCGGTCAACTTGGTTTAGTGTCGAAAACAATGGAGGTGACAATATTACTTTAACGGGTAGGGGGTACGGTCATGGTATCGGGATGTCCCAGGAAGGTGGCCTAAGAATGGCAAATTTTGGATACTCTGCTGATGAAATATTAACTTTTTATTATCCAAAATCAAAACCGATTAAATTTTGATTTTTTTTCAATTATAAGATGGTGTCTACTGACAAAGGCTTTTCCAGATCGTCCTGATTTGATTTGCCTCTTTTGGGTCATGAACGCGCAATATTTGTGCACCTTTTTCTAAAGCATATAAGTGAATTGCGCTTGATGCGGGTAGCATTTCATTCGGGCTGCTGTCAAGAAGTTTCCAAAGCATGCTCTTTCTTGAAATCCCGATGTAAATAGGGTGATTTAATTCTCTTAGGCCCGATAAGTCAGACATAAGTTTGTAATTTGATTCAATAGTTTTTCCAAAACCAAACCCAGGATCAATTAATAAATCATTTACTCCCAAGCTATGAAGGTTATCTATTGATGCGCTGAGTTCTTGAAATACAGCACTAAATACTTTTTTTGATCCCAAAGGTTCATTTTGCATGTTTTTTGGAGTCGATCCCTGAGGGTAATGTGTTAATACATAAGGCACCTTATTCTTCGCGACTACATTCCATATTTTAGGATCAATCGTGCCTCCAGAAATATCATTAACAATAGATGCTCCTGCATCAATGGCTTTTTGCGCAATTTCAGAACGAAAAGTATCAATAGAAATTGGGACATTTGGAAATTTTTTGACTAGCTCCTTTAGACTTGATTCTATCCTTAGCCATTCTTCTTCAATACTCGGTGTGTCAGCTCCAGGTCTTGTGCTGCAGCCACCAATATCGATCCAGTCGGCTCCATCTAAAACCAAATTCTCTGCCGCTGTAATTATATCATTTGTTTGGATAGATCTACTTTTCGCATAAAAAGAGTCGGGAGTAGCATTTATAACTCCAACAATTACAGGTTGTTTCGCATGCCATATTTGACCCGAAATATTTAAATAAAATGGACGAAATGCAGTATCTTTCACAAGTATAAAGGTAGTTATGAAAAAGACCCAGAAAGAGTATTCGGCAATAATGGAAATGTGCCGGGATTTATTTCAAAAAAAAGGCCAAGATTATGGGACGGCGTGGCGTATACTGCGTTTAACCTCTCTTACAGATCAAATTTTTATAAAAGCCAATCGATTAAGGTCAATCCAAATATCTGGAAGCCAGAAAATTGAAGACCCAATGGAAGGAGAATTTATTGGGATTATTAATTATTCGATCATGGCACTTATCCAGATAGAAAAAGGTATCGTAAATGAACCTGATTTGAATTCTGAAGAGGCTTTGATACTTTATAATCAGCATGCTGAATATATTTACAATCTTATGGAAAATAAGAACCATGACTACGGTGAAGCATGGCGAGATATGAGAATTCCATCGCTGACAGATTTAATACTTCAAAAAGTTTTAAGAGTTAAACAAATTGAGGATAACAACGGAGAAACTCTAGTAAGCGAGGGTATTGACGCTAACTATATGGATATGGTTAATTATGCAGTATTCGCTTTAATACATCTTTCAAACAAATAGTATTTATGAAAACTTTCTTAGTCAACTTTTCTCGATTCTTTGTAGGACTATTGTTCATATTCAGTGGAGTTATAAAAATGAACGACCCTGTTGGTTTTAGCTTTAAGTTGGATGAATATTTTGGTGAGGATGTATTGAATCTTACTTTTTTGCAGCCTTTGGCATTATATCTTGCAGTGCTGATAGTCATCTATGAGGTAATACTTGGGGTAACTCTTCTTCTCGGGGTTTGGAAAAAAATTACTTTAACCAGCTTGGCTGGAATGATGGCATTTTTTACTTTTTTAACTTTTTACAGTGCTTACTATGAAAAGGTAACTGACTGTGGTTGTTTTGGTGATGCTATTCCATTAGAGCCATGGGAAAGCTTTGGTAAAGATGTGATTTTGAGCATTTTAATAGCTATATTGATATGGGGAAGAAATAGTATTGAACCTTTTTTAAGTATTCGTATTAATCGCGTGATCATAGCTTTGGGTCTTATAGCTAGTGTGAGCTTTTCTTACTTTGTTCTAAACCACCTCCCCGTTTGGGATTTCCGTGCTTATAAACCAGGAACAGATGTTTCAGAGGCTATGATGTCAGCGGAAGAACTAGGTTTAGATCCTCCAGTGTATGAGACATATTACACTATGAAAGGAGGAGATGATGAATCTTTTGAGATTTCAGGAACAGATTATATCAAAGAAAAGTTATGGGAAAAAGATTTCACTATAGATCCTGATGGAACATTTTCAAAAAAAATTAGTGATGGTTACGAGCCCCCTATACATGACTTCACAATTAATATAAATGGTACTGATCAAACTCAAGAGTATGTATCAGGTGATGTTATTTGGCTAGTGGCTTATGATTTTAATAAGGCTAATTACAGTGAATTAATGCGCTTAACAAAAGAGTTAAGTAATTATTCTCAAAAATTTGATTTTAAAGTAGTTGGAATGACTTCTTCTTCTGATGAGGATATATCTAAATTAATGAATGAAACATCTTGTTCTTTCCCTTGGGCAGTTATGGATGGTACAGCATTGAAGACGATCAATCGCTCAAATCCTGGTGTTACAATTTTGAAAAACGGTGTTATTATAAATCATTTTCATTTTAATGATGCTGTTTTCAACTCAAAAGGGGCTGAGTCATATTTTCCAGAATGAAAGATCGTTGGAAAACAATTTTTCAATCTGCAATTGTTCTCCTAGGGGTTGTAACCTTAGTTTTTTTTCTTTTTCATGCTGTCGCCGGAGACCCTGCTCGAATGATGCTTGGGCAGGTAGAAGATCCTGTAGCTTTGGAAGCTCTTCGCGCAGAATACGGTTTAGATAAGCCTCTGTCAATTCAATATTGGGATTATTTACAAGGATTATCACCTATTGGTTATCGCAATGATATGTCTTGGGGATTTCGTTGGCCTGACCTTCAGACATCGTATCAAAATAAAGGTGTTCCTGTTATTCAAATGTTAGCAAAATCATTACCAAATACAGGATTATTGGCGTTAACTTCCATGTGCTTTGCTCTTTTTTTTGGAATCCCAATTGGTCTTTTAGCAGCAATAAAATCAGGAACTTGGATTGACCGACTCGTAGTAATATTATCGACAACAGGAATGGCGCTTCCTAGTTTTTTCAGTGCTGTTATAATAGGTTGGGTTTTTGGTTTTATCCTTGGTCCATGGACAGGACTTCCCATGACAGGAAACCTCATTGAATTAGATGATTTTGGTGAGTATGAGATCTATAATTGGCACCATATAATATTACCATCATTTACCCTAGGGATAAGACCGCTCGGAGTTATTGCTCAAATGATGAGATCCTCAGCTCTTGAGGTTTTATCTCAAGATTATATTAGAACAGCTTATTCAAAAGGTTTAACACAAATTCAAGTTTTGAAAAGGCATGTTCTGCGAAATTCTTTAAATCCATTGGTTACTACTGTTTCAGGCTGGTTAGCTGGACTTTTTTCGGGAGCAGTATTTGTTGAATCAGTATTTGGTTGGAACGGGACAGGTAAAATGATGGTTGATGCTCTTGAGTCTAGAGATTTCCCAGTCGTAATGGGATGTGTTTTATCGTTATCCGCCGTTTTTGTAATAATTCAATGGCTTGTAGAAATATCATATCGCTGGATTGATCCGAGGCTATCTGAGAGTGAATATAAAAGCAGATCTTAAATTTTGTTTTCTTAATTATGCATAATCATTGTAATTTTTCTTTAATAGTTCTAAATAAATAAAATTTTATGAAAATTTTGGTAGGGAATTGGAAAATGAACACAACTCCTGAAGAGGGTATCTCTCTTCTAGAAAGAATCTCTAATTTATTAACTAATGAGGTAGTTGGGGATGTCCGAGTTGTAGTTGCCCCTCCTTCATTGCATTTAATTCCATCCGTTGAAAAACTCTGGGAGAACCCTGAGATTGCAGTTGCAGCGCAAAATTGCCACCATAAAGATTCTGGGGCATTTACCGGTGAAATATCTCCAGAAATGCTTTTAAATTCAGAAGTAGATGCTGTGATACTAGGCCATTCAGAACGAAGAGAGTATTTCAAAGAAACGGATGATTTAGTTGCATTAAAGGTTAAAGCTGCATTAAAGCATCATTTGATTCCAATTGTTTGTGTCGGTGAAAAATTAGAACAAAGAAAGTCTGGAACTTTTCTCAATGACACATGGACACAACTGAAGATCGCTTTGAGTGATCTTTCACCAGAAGGTCTTGCAGATGTGGTTGTTGCATATGAGCCTGTTTGGGCCATTGGAACTGGAGAAGTGGCTTCCCCCGATCAAGCTCAGGAAATGCACGCTTTTCTTAGGGGTAAATTGAAAGAGACATTTGGAACTGGAGAGTTACCAATATTGTATGGAGGTTCATGTAAACCCTCTAATGCAGATGATATTTTTGCTCAACTCGATGTGGATGGTGGTCTTATTGGCGGGGCTTCGCTGAACGCTGATGATTTTCTTCTTTTGGTAGAGAAATTGAGAAAATCTTAATGAATTATATCCAGATTTCAATCAGAGTTTCAGATTTAGATGCCATTGATTTTGTAATTGCTGACCTACAAGACAAACCTGTTGAGTCCATTGAAGTAAAGGGTTTAGATGTTTTGGCTTATATGCCAAAAGACCAATATAAAGTAATAACAACTGATGATTTCCCTCTCGGTCTCTCAAAAGGTCCATTAAAGATTGAGACGGTTGAAATACCTCATCAAAACTGGAATATTAATTGGGAGTCAAATTTTTCTCCAGTTTATGTTGAAAATCAAGTTTTAATAAAAGCACCATTTCATTTAGGTCTTGACATAAACAAGTATCAATATCTCATAGAGATTAATCCAAAAATGGCTTTTGGGACGGGTCACCACCCTACTACATATCTTATGATTCAGGAGCTTCTCAAAATTGATTTAAAGGGAAAGCAAATTCTTGACATGGGCTGCGGTACGGGTATATTGACTGTTTTGGCAGTAAAGATGGGCGCTATTAAGGCAATTGGTGTTGAGATTGATCCTTATTCTGCTGAAAATGCATTAGAGGTTATACAGGCTAATAATGTATCCGATAATTCTGATATTTATGTAGGAGGAGTTGAGCTTATATCTCCTGCGGGTATAGCTCATGGCAGTTACGACTACATTCTTGCAAACATAAATAGGAATACTCTGCTTTCAGATATGGATTCGTATGCAAAGAACTCGGTTAGCGGAACTCTTTTACATCTTAGCGGCTTTTATTTAGATGATGTTGACAAGGTTTTAGAACGTGCAAAAGATTGTGGATATTTTTTAGTAAGTCAGTCATCAAAAGAGGGATGGATTCACCTTACTTTGAATTATCATTCAGAGACTTGAAAATATCCAACCATTCGAATTCATAAGACTCCAAAAATGGAGTCTATTAATTTTCTTTTTTGGGATTTTTAATTGCCATTTGGGTGCTCAGTCTTTTAAAACTTTTCTTTTAGAGGACGATCAGTTTAAGAGATTATTCGATAAGCACTTGTCTAATAATCTTGGAAAAAAAACATGGGAGAGCTCATCTCAAGAGTTTTGGGAACTATATGACAGCTTCAGTGGGGATGAGGAGTTAAATGAAAAGGAGGTTTTTAAAAATATTGCGAATGAAATGCTTATTCGACGTGTTGTAAAACCAATTGCATGGATTGAGTTAGTGGACTTATTTAAAGAATGGTCTAGTTCATCATTAAATTATCCAAAAAAAATATCTAAACGATTTTGGCGAGAAATTCAAAGAGAATTTGATCGATCTTCTCGTAAGGAAATTGAAAAATTCTTACATACGTTTTCAGCACTTAATGGAAGTGACATGTCTATTTCAGTTCGTTTATTTGATGATGGACAATTATCATGGTGGCTTCAGGATGGAATTGTTTCTGTTGCGGATTTAGACTCTGCAGAAGTATCTGACAGCACTTTGTATCGGATAGAAGGCGGACGCCTTGTTGGAAGATTTAAAAATGATTCAATCGAAATAAATGATGTTTCAGGTATATATAATCCATTCAAGACAAGGGTTATTGCAGAAATGGGTAAAGTGGAGTGGCTTCGCGCAGGCTTTGGCTCAGGAGAGTTGTACGCTGACCTTGGTAATTGGAATGTGGATCTTAGTGAGCCTGGTTTTTCTGTAGATACAGTAAAGTTGTTTAGTTCGTATTATCTACGAGAACCTCTTTTAGGCTTTTTCGAAGATAGAATGACTGCAAGAAATCAGGCAAATAATGCCATTTTCCCCCGATTTGAGGCATTTAACAATGAATTAGAAATACCGAATTTCTTTGAAGGTGTTGACTATAAGGGAGGTTTTTCGATAATTGGACAACGTTTTTTCGCTTCTGGAACAAAAGATTTAAAGGCTCAGTTTAAATTCTGGTATGATACTCTTGAAGTTTTGAATATAAGATCTGAAAGATTTGTAATTAGATCAGATGAACTTATTTCTAGTGAGTCGGAGGTCTCATTTAAACTTGGAGGAGATTCATTGTATCATCTTAAAAGTCAAGTTTCTTATGACCCGATAGATCAAATGTTAAGAATTGATAGACCTAGCAAGGGAATGTCTCTTGCACCTTTCGCTGATAGTTATCACAATTTAATAATGGACTTGGATCAGATACGATGGAGAACGTCTGATCCTATGTTTACTCTGGGTGGACTCAATATGGGGAATGGTTCTCCAATAATAATTGAGTCTGATCAATATTTTAGAAGCTCCAGGTATGCAGCACTGCAGGGTCTTGATCTAGAGAACCCACTTGTTAAGATAGAGGAGGTTGGAAAGAGTTTTGGTTATAGGTCCATAGGAGTGTATCAAATGGCTGTTGGCCTAGGGATGCCGCTTGAGTCTTGCGAACGGTTTATGATGGAACTTGCAATTGATGGCTTTGTAAGGTATAGTCTAGACAGAAGAGAAGTGGAAGTATTGCCAAAAACGACAGAGTATATATTAAATCATTCCAATCGACGTGACTTTGATGTAATAAGATTTTTAAGTAATGTAGGTAAAGGCATGAATGCAAAAGTTAGTCTACTAGATTTTGATTTGGAAGTTTTTGGAGTAAGTACAATAGCTCTTTCAGACTCCCAGAAAGTGGCTCTCTATCCCGAGTCGAACAAGGTTTTGATTCACGAAAATTTAAATTTTGATTTTGATGGTAGAATAGAAGCAGGTAGGTTTACTTTTTACAGTCGGAAAAATAAATTTGACTATGCTCTTTTTCGATTTAATATGCCAGTAATTGATTCGATGAGATTTTCTGTTCCAAGTTTTGAACAAATGGAAGACGGGAGTAGACCGTTAGTGAGGGTAAGGAATACCATTGAGAATATATCTGGAGAATTATTAATTGACTACCCATCAAATAAATCTAGCTATCAACGATATCCTAAATATCCAATTTTTAAATCTGAAAAATCTGCGAAAATATTCTACGATAGATCATATGACGGCGTTTATGAGCGTGATAAGTTTTATGTTAATATTGACCCATTCCAGATAGACTCTCTCGATAATACAACAACTGAGGGTCTGGTTTTTAAGGGTGAATTTAAAAGTTCAGATATTTTTGAAACAAGACGCCAAGATATTCGTGTCCAAGATGATTATTCTTTTGGGTTTACACAAGAAACAGGTGATGTCGGTTGGTCTACATTTGGAGGTAAAGGTTTAGTTAAAGGGGCCGTGAAATTATCAATTGCTGGACTGCGCTTGAATGGAAGCGTTTCATTTGAAGAAGCTGTTGGTACTAGTTCTAGATTTGAACTGTTCCCTGATACTCTTAGAGGCAATGGGGATTTTCATCTTAATCCAATGGAAGGATTACCCCGGGGTGCTGGACACCCTGGTGTAACAGGTGATTTTGTTCATATGCAATGGGAACCAAATTTTAATACCTGGTGGTCAACAAGCATGGATCAACCTTTTAATACTTATTCGGATAGGTCAATGGATGTCTTTGGTAGATTAAAATATACCCCGGGATTCCTTGATGCTAAAGGTCTACTTGCATTTAATAATGCAGAGCTCGAAGGAGAAGTGATTCGCTTATTTTCTAAATGGATACAAAGTGGAAGTGCTAACTTTCGCGTACGTGAATCTGAAATGAGCGAATGGAGTTTTCAAATGGATAATGCCATATCTGAGGTCGATTTTGTCACGAACAAAGGAGTTTTTGAGCTTCAGGATGGAGATAACACATTAATATTTCCAAGAAACAAATACCGGGCAAATATGGATCGGGCAGAATGGAATATCATTGAAAAGTATGTTTCAATTAGCAAAAGTTCTAATCTTGAGTCCCGCTTAACATCAACACATGACAATCAGGGAGGATTGAGTTTCCTTGCACAGAATGCCAAATTTTACTTAACACCAAGTTTACTTGAGTGTTTTGGAGTTCCGTCAATAGATGTCGCAGATTCAAGAATTTATCCAGACAGCGGAAGAGTAACTATTGAGCAGAATGCCTTAATGCAAACGTTAAATAATGCTTCAATGTTAGCAAGTAGATTGGGCAAGTATCACAATATTGTAAATGCAGAATTAAAAATTAGAGGTCGAAATAATTTATACGGTAATGGAACATATCAATATCGTGATGAACAGGATGTTATTTGGCCCATCCCCATGGGGAGAATTGATGTTGATACTGCCAATCATATTGTAGCTCAAGGAGAATTATTACCTGAATCTGAATTTTATTTAAGTCCACGTTTCAAGTATTATGGAATTGTTAATATGAAATCTATTGACCCAATGTTAACTGTAAGAGGTAGTATACATATCACTGCGGATTGTCCTTTTTTAAAGACCGATTGGGTTATGACAACTACGAAAATAGATCCTTTAGAAATAATTATTGATTTACCAGACCCGGATACAGCAAGGCCTTCTCGCAAAGTTTATAATGGTATTTATCTAAGATCTGATTCTGCAAGTCCCTACACCGCTTTTATAATGCGGAATAATCCTTCTTCATCAGTGAAATTATTTAGTTCTCGTGGTATCTTATTTTATGATGTTGAGAGCAATGCGTATGTGGTCACATCTCGACGTAGGCTTTTAGATCCAGAGGCACCAGATGATTACTTTGAATTGAACCCACAAGACTGTGAGGCCAAAGGATTGGGTGAAATATTTTTGGCATCTCAATTAGGAAGGGTCGCTATTCAATCGTTTGGTCAAATAAAATACAAACTGTTTACAAATCGATTAAGTGCAACTACATCACTTACATTAGACTTTTTATTTTCGGAAGATGTTCTTAAAGCTCTTCCTGTAGAGATGAATTCTGTTATCGGAGCTATATCAACAGATTGGGCAAATGATTATATGAATGAGGGTTTGAATAGATTGATGAGCCTAAAGGATAAGAACGATTATTATTCCGCCTCTACAGAATATCGAATGCCAAAAGAGTTGAGACAGACATTTGTTTTTGATGAGATAGATTTCAGTTATGATAAGAATTCACGTGCATTTCGTTCGAAAAACGGATTAGGTATCAGCTCTATCGCCGGAGAACCTGTTCACAAATTTTTAGATGGTGTTTTAGAGCTAAGAAAACGCAGAGGAGGTGATCAGTTTTCGCTTTACTTAAACTCTGATACTGAACATTTTTTATACTTTAAGCGAAATGTGTTGCGTTATTATTCCACAGACAAAACTTTTTTAAATAAAATATTAAGTCTCGATGTGAAAAAAAGAAGCTTACCTCCAAAAGACGGTAATCCTTACTTCACTTTTACTACTACAAGCCAAGGTAATATGTTGCGTTTCCTTGATGGATTAGATGAACAAGAAGACGAAGAGGGAAATTGATTTTTCAAACTTCTGGTTATTCTACTTGATATATTCAGTTTATATTCGTGATTCGAAAATCATTCAGGAAAATGTTGATTTTGAAGTTTAAATTTTAAAATAATTATTAGTGAAAAAAGTATTTGTTTATTTGTCTTTAATAGCTTTTGCGGCATGTACTGCTCCAGAGGTAGTGGACACTAGAGTAGGTTTTGGCGGAGAAGATGGTAGTGTTGGTATTGGTTCACAAGCCAGTGTTGATGTTGTAGTTAGTTTGGATGCAGCTTGGAAAAATTGGGATACAGAAACGATGAGCGAATTTTTAGCTATTGACGGTGAGTTTAGTTTTGATGATGGCCGAGTAGCTGAAGGATCAGATGCATTCCTTGCAATAGTTGAAAAAGAAGGTTCAATGGATACTTCATACTCTTGGGATATGTTTTACGCTTTTTCTGTGAATCTAGAAAATGATACAGTTGGAGGTGAATGGGTAAATGCTGGATTTAACGTTGAGGGAACTTATTTAGAGGAAGTGATTGAGAAAACCACTTTTAATGAATGGTATTATGTCCTCGATGGAAAAGTAACAAACTGGAGTTCTCACAAGCGCAAGAGAAACAACTAAAATCCAATAGATTTTAAGAGATCAGGATGTATATATTTGCATCCCTGTTTAAGGAGGCCCCGTAGCTCAACTGAATAGAGCACCTGACTACGGATCAGGAGGTTGCAGGTTTGAATCCTGCCGAGGTCACGAAGGGCCCCACAGCAATGTGGGGCTTTTTCTTTGATAAGACAACCGGTTTTTGATACTCGTTGGTTTCCTGTTTAAACAGCAAAAAGATACGATTTAGAGATGAATTGGGCACCAATTGATATTATGTCCGATAGTAAAAACGTCAAAACCTTGGATTAACAACTCTTTATATCTACCCCAGTATATCTGTAATATAAATTTCCATTATTAGATAAGCCGTCGACTATTAGTATATAGTCTTGTGACACGAAATCACTTATCGAAAGTGTTGAAAAGGTGGTAAAACTATAGGGTCAAATCATTGTTTACTAAATTGTTGATGTCCACCTTTACAGTCATTTAAGTTAAGTAAGTATTTCAAGAATAAATTAACATCTTGCATGAGGGAGTAGCCACAAGCGAACGACCGTGATTCAAGTAAACTCATAAGAATTTAAATCTTCAAGCAATTCAAACTTCTAGTTCGATGTAATGATCGATATCGATAAGCGGTTAATTCTGTCCATACTGTAAAGTATCGCTTATAATTCGCTCTAGGCACATAGGTGCCCCGCTCACCACTAGTTTGACGGCTCATTATTTCTTTTAAGCCGTCGAAGACGAAGGATAGTAGAATGGTCTTATTACAGAATTTATTATTCCTTTCTGGATAAGGCAACTCTTGAGGAGTTGCTATTATTCTGTTCTCATTAATAAGTCAACGATACTTGAAGTATTCAGGGTACGGATTGTCATACTCCGCGTTAATATTTTCTTAACATAACCATAACAGAATATTAATCTGAACATAATGTTCTCCTAATATCAACTATCTAGATTCGTACTGTTACTATTATTTAAACAAATAACAACTGAAAAAACAAAAATGAAAACGCAAAATATCTTTCTCACTTTATCTTTATCGCTCTTCGCATTGCCTTCATGCGATACAACTGAACCAGTAGATCCGATAGACCCCATACCTGGTGCGAAACTTGTAGTAGTTAATTCGAATATAACTTCAAATACAACTTGGTACTCTGACACAACTTATCAATTGGGTGCTCGTGTTTCAGTTGAATCTGGAGCGACCTTAACCATTCAGCCTGGAACAGTCATTAAAGGTGAAGCTGGAGCCGGTGCAAATGCAACCGCATTAGTAGTCGCAAGAGGAGCAAAATTAATGGCACAGGGAACGGCCTCAGCTCCAATTATTTTCACATCAGTTGCTGATGAGTTATCTCCTGATGATGTTGCATCTGGTAACTTTGCGAGTCCAAATTTAGAACCTACCATTAATGGCCTATGGGGAGGTGTTATAATCTTAGGGAATGCCAAAATTTCGGCATCTAATAGTGCTGGAGATGTCGCTGAGGTACAAATTGAAGGTATTCCTACATCAGACCCTAATGGTCTTTATGGAGGAACTGATGATACTGATAATTCAGGAACACTTCAATACATTTCAATTCGTCATGGTGGAACTAATATCGGGGCAGGAAACGAAATTAATGGTTTAACCGTGGGTGGCGTTGGAACTGGAACCGTTATTGAAAATATCGAAGTCGTGGCAAACCAAGATGATGGTTTAGAATGTTTTGGTGGAACTGTTGACTTAACTAATGTAGTCTCATGGAATGTTGGAGATGATGGTTTTGACACAGATCAATCATGGGCGGGTACTCTTGATAATTTTGTTATCATAAGCCCTGACGGACACTGCTTTGAATTAGATGGTCCAGAAGGAAATTATGAGGCAGGGCATACAATTAAAAATGGCCATGTCATTGCAAATGGAGACAACAATTCTGGTGACTTGATTAACGTTGATGAAAATTCAAGAGTTGCTTTGCAAGATATTTATTTCATGGATATCGAGTCTGGACAGCAAATCAACAGAGTTACTGCTCCAGCTGTTACATTTACAGGAATTGTTTTCGACGTAGATACAGTGGATAATTATGTGAATGGTACTGTACCAGCCGGAGTAACTGCAGGGCAAACTCCTAAGGCAAACATTAGCGTTTTCTCATGGACTTGGGCTTCTTCATACGGAGTGATTAAGTGAACCTAAACACCTAATCAACCCCTATAATCAACCCTTAGTTGTTTATTTATTGAATGTTAGTTGAATGTTAATGTTAGTAAATAACCACCCCCCCTCAGAAATGTTCTGAGGGGGGTTATTATTTTTACACCGCTCAAAGTCTCCAAATGCGACAAATCTCACTTTTTATTTTCCTAGTTCTATCTTCTTTTTATTCTATTGCTCAAAATGGTCTTATCCGTGGTATTGTAATTGATCAAGAAACAGGGGAAACTATAATTGGGGCTGCGGTTATATGCCAAACTTGCCTTTCCAACACAGCGACTGATTTAGATGGAGCTTTTTCTTTGAATGCTTCCCCAGGGGAACATAACATCGAAGTGAGTTATTTCTCCTATAAAACCTTAAAAATCAATGGAATCAATGTTCTTTCAGGGAAAACATACTTAACGGGTAGTCTACAATTAGTTTCTGAGGATAACCTTAAGCTAGACGAAGTAGTCATTGTAGCAGAAGTGTCAAAAAATACTGAAACTGCGCTACTTACATTAAAGAAAAAAGCAACACAAATCATCGATGGAATTTCATCTGCGAAAATTTCACAAATTGGTGATGGAACTGCTGTTGAGGCCGCAAAAAGAATTACGGGGGTTTCAATCGAGGGAGGGAAATACGTTTATATACGTGGACTTGGAGACCGCTACACAAAAACCACTTTAAACGGTTTAGATATCCCGGGACTTGATCCTGATAAAAATACAATTCAAATGGATATTTTTCCAACAGATTTGGTCAATAATATAATTGTTACAAAATCTTTTACGGCTGATGAACCTGCAGATTTTACAGGAGGCCTTTTGAATATTGAAACAAAAGCATTCCCGGAAAAAAAGATTTTCAAGATAGACGCTTCCACCAGTTACAATCCTTCTATGAATCTCAACCCGAGGTTTCTAACTTACAACGGTGGTTCAACAGATTTTCTCGGTTTTGATGATGGAACCCGCAGACTTCCAGAACTTGCAAGAAGATACAATATTCCAACTCCTATTTCTGGAGCATCTAGTGAACAGGTAAATTCCTTTGTAAGAAGTTTTGATCCAAATTTAGGGACGCAGGAGCAGACAAGCTTTTTGGATCTTAGTCTCGGAATTTCATTAGGAAATCAATGGGAATGGAAGAATAAAGTAAATGGCAAAGGAGAAATCCCAAAACTGGGGTATATTTTTTCCATGTCTTACAAATCCAATTACAACTATTATAATGATGTTTTTTTCGGAGAATATCAACGCTACAATAATCCGGATTCTTTGAACCTTCGCTATGCCACGACGCAAGAAGGGTCTATTGGAGAACAAAATGTTTTACTAGGCGCCCTTGCCGGAATTGCCTATAAAACAAACCTTAGCAAACTTCGGGTAACTTTAATGCATCTGCAAAATGGAATTAGTCGAGCTGGTAATTTCATTATTGACAATGACGGCGAAGCAGTGGGGCAATCAGGATATATCGCAGCCTCAGATAATTTAGAATATAATCAGCGGTCTTTAACAAATTTACTAATCAATGGGACAACTGTTAAACCGGAAAAGAACATAGAAATAGATTGGCGAATCGCCCCAAACCTCTCTATTTCGACTGATCCCGACATCAGGAAAACGGCATTCACTTTTGAGGGAGATACTGCATTTATGGCTGGTGCCGGCGGTAACCCTTCTAGGATTTGGAGATACTTAAGAGAGATAAATATTCCAATGAAATTAAATGTAACAAAAAAAATCACCCTCTTTAATGAGCCATCAAAACTCAAATATGGTTTGGCAAATACGTTTAAAGCCCGATTCTACGAAATACTGTTTTTTGATATGCAATTTTTTGGTTCACAAAGCTGGGGAAATAATGCAGACCCTCAGCAAGTGCTGGCACCTCAAAATATATACCCAAATTCACCAAATCGAATTTATTATCAATCCGGAAATAATAACCCAAACCCGAACAGATACGCATCTAATAGTAATGTATTCGCAGCATACATATCCAATGAATTTGTTCTAAATATAAGACTAAAAGGAATCTTAGGAATAAGAGCAGAGCACTTCATTCAAAGACATACGGGCAGAGATCAATCCTTTGCCAGTGGCGATCAAATTAATGGAAAAAACTTAGAAAATGAAGTAGTATTAAATGCCCTAGACCTTTTCCCTTCAGTCAATATAATATACTCATTAAACGAAAGTCAGAACCTACGTTTTTCTGGCTCAAGAACCGTTGCTAGACCTTCGTTTAAGGAACTCTCATTTGCGCAAATTGCAGATCCAATTACCAATAGAATTTTTAATGGGAGCTTTTTTAGCTATTCTGCATGGAGTGGAGATCTTGTTGAGACGTACATAAACAACCTTGATTTAAGATGGGAAAAATTTATGAAACGTGGGCAAATGTTTTCAATTAGCGGTTTTTTCAAAGACTTTTCGAACCCTATAGAAATGGTCAGAATTGCTGAGCAGCAAACTAGCACTGAATTTCAACCTAGAAATGTAGGCAGGGGTACGATGTTAGGAACCGAGATAGAATGGAATACTTCATTAGAAATTGTATCTAAATACTTTAAAAATACATTTTTCAATGGAAATATTACCCTTATTAACTCTTCTTTAAGAATGGGTGATGTAGAATATAACTCGAGAAAAGACTATGAGCGCAACGGTCAAAATGTAATAAATACCAGACAAATGGCCGGTCAATCCCCCTATGTTATCAACTCTGGACTATCTTTTTATAGTAGAAATAATGAATCTAATTTTGGAATCTACTACAACGTTAAAGGACCTACACTTAGTATTGTTGGCTTGGGGTTATTCCCCGATGTTTACTCTATGCCTTTTCATTCATTAAATGCAAGTTTTTCCTCGTCATTTGGGAAAGAAAGAAAAAATGACATAAAAGTTCGAGTCAGCAACCTATTGAATGATGAAAACTTTATGGCTTATCGATCTTTTGGAGCAAACAACGAAATTTTCAGCCGTTATTTTCCCGGATTTAGTCTAAGTATAGGATGGACTTCAAACTTCTAGACAAATAGAGATGAAATTTAATACTACTGCAATTACAAATAGCAATAAAATAGATAATTAAATTACAAAAGTCTTTCACAACAGGATTTAGTTGTGTTGCAACTATTTAAAAAATGGGGGGCAATGTAAAAGACTGACGCGATGCGTTGGGCTTTTTTGTTTTTCTTACCCGAGATACATATAAATAGCCCCAATGTTAATTTAATGTAAACTTTTTGTTAATATATGTTAATTTTTTGTTAACTTTGAGTTAAAAGTTACTTGATTTTAAAAGCTATGAGGGCAATATTATTTTTACTTTTAACCACATTTAGCGGAAGTTTTTTAGCAGTAAATGCTCAGACTATCCCTGTAAAATATGGACCTGATGTATCCCTCACTTCTAGATTATACTACTCAAATCCAACCGCACTTAACTTCTCATCAGAGCGAACATCGTATTATCAAATTACAGACAACCTTATAAAGGTTATTGACCCATCTGGAAATTTCTATCATGTCGACTCAAGAGGCATTCGTCATGGGGAATTTGAACTTACACAAAGTATCGATAGGATGACTAATATTACAGTTAAAGGGCAAATGAATAATGGTAACTATATCGGTAAAGTGTTTCATCTCTTAAATGGTCAATTAGCTCTCATTCGAGTTTACGATCAAAATGGAAATCTGACCAAGACTACGCGCATCCATGATATGAATGCCATAAGCAGATCTATTGCACAGAAATAGTCGTTAGCTTAGTATTCTTTACTCATATCTTTTTTCTTTACTCATATCTTTTTTCTTTACCCATATCTTTTTTCTTTACCCATATCTTTTTTCTTTACTCATATCTTTTTTTAAATCTTACTGTTTTTTTCTTCTTCTTTTATGGGCTTAAGTGCATTGATTTTATTATGATAAAAAAGCTATTGCTTATCGTCGTGTTAATCCTTCCCTTATTCTTTGTCAATCCTATTGGCAAAATCTCGATGGGCTTTGATAAGCTTCTTAGGATTGTCAATACCACTAGCGTGCCCGGAATTTGGAATCTCGAGATACTCTGCATCCGGGACAAGAGAAGTAAATCTCTTTACCGTTGATGGTCGAGCTTCATCAAAATCACCAGTAGTGAAAAGAACAGGGACACTTATTTTATTCAAAGCTTCATCTATTTCATAATTAATTAATGTGCCGGTTGCACTAAATTCACTTGGTCCCCACATATAGTTGTATATGAAATTATTACTGCTAATATTCTTATGCTTGAATGAGGGACTAAATAACTCATATCCTGGGATACTATCCCAATTCACTTCTGTTGATCTAATCATAAAGTTTTCATAAAAAGTCATCATTGCATTTTGATAAGCTTCAGTTTCAAAAGCATTCGTTTTTTCTGCTATTGCAATATCCCGTTGAA
>Ga0209601_1000425_pt1 | contig 34344 bp, 29 predicted proteins | sample COGITO_mtgs_1104_4_FD_184796 | JGI IMG/M metagenome (GOLD analysis project Ga0209601, IMG submission 184796) | Pelagic marine microbial communities from North Sea - COGITO_mtgs_110426 (SPAdes) (version 2) | ecosystem: Environmental > Aquatic > Marine > Epipelagic ...
GTGCAATGAGGTTTTTGTTGTTTGTGGAGTTGACTTTTCACTTACATGTATTTCAACGTAATCATTTATATCAACGTAACTTTTGCTTTTATCAGAAAACACAATCGCCTTATCATCAATATTATCGGCAATACACTGATTAATACTATTGGCCTTATGGTTTGAAAGTACTTTCATTTTAAAGTAACTCACGTGTTTTGACTTATGACCCGTTTCTAATTCCTCTAATGGTACGGATTGTGCCATGACCGCTACATTCACTTGTCGTTGACTTCCCTTGCCTCTTTTTAGTTTGACACTATAAGGAATGGCTTTTTCGAAATAACCTTCATTAAACTCTACACTGCTATTCAAAGTATAGAGTTCGTCTCGTTTACCCATAGCTTTACGAATCTTATGCATCATAAGCCATATCGGTTCATATCGCTTATGATCAAGCTGCCTTTGCATTTCGCAAGCTGAAATCCCCTTTTTGCTAAAGGTCATGAGCGCCATTGCTAAATACCACTTTCTCAAAGGTAATTTCGAGTTTTCCATTACCGTCCCGCTTCTTAAGGTAGTCCTAAAAGTGCAGATCTGGCATTCCCATTGCCATTTGGACTTAAGCCAATAGTGACGTCCAGAACCGCAGTTTTTACACTTTACTCCCTCAAATTCTCTTTGAATTTTAAAATCAGACTTGCAGCTTTATTCAGTAGAGTACTTCTCAATAAATTCAATAATATTCATAGCTCTTAATTTTATACAAATCAAGAGACTCAGAACGTAATCAATTTACGTTCTGGTAAACATGCGGACTAGCAGAACGGGAATCATAAAATCTGTAATTCAACATATTGTTGAAGCTTATATTGAAAATATATATTATTATTGTTAAAAATAATAAATTATTTGCTAAATAAATATTGATGAAAAAGAAAATATTGAGCCTAATGGCTACTGGATTATTACTTGGAGGTTTCACAGCAAACGCTCAATTAATTGATGAGAAAAATGTAACGGTAACAATGGATTTGCAACCAATTTTACAATTGGATATGAGTACAACCACTCAATTAGATTTCGTTTTCGATGAAATTGACGATTATTATGCTGGTATTACACAATATGGAGCAACAATTTTAAAAGTTAGTTCATCGGTAAGTTTTGATTTATATGCTGTTGGAAGATCAACTGCGGGAACTCGTTTTTGGGATCAACAAATTGCATACGGAGTCGGGGCTGGAATTGCTAATATCCCAATGAGCTGTGTAGAGCTAAGACAGAATACAGCTAATGCTGCAACTACAGGTTTTGCAGGCGGTGTCGCTGCTGATTACAGTGCTGCTTTTGGTGCTGTAGGGACGCCTACAGCCACTAATAGCCTCTATGTAGCCGCTGGTGGTGGATTAGCACTACCAACAGCTGCAGATAAATATATTGCAGGTCATAATGGAGTTGCTGATTTTATCGGAGGCGGCAGCTATTTAACAGCAACTGGTACTCTTGCTGGAACGAATAATTACTATTATTCAATGGATTATAGAATTGTACCAGGATTACCAGCGGTTTTTCCAAATGCTTCTACAAATATAGCCTTAGGTTTTGAAGATATAGTAACTGCTAATGCTCCGGGAGATTATGCTGCGCCAGGTGTTTATACTATGTATGTACAGTATATCTTATTGGAAAATCAATAGGTTTTTCATGCTGATTTAAGCATTTCACATACTTTAATTCCCCAAAAGCCATCTCGAAAAGTTGGCTTTTGGTGTTTTGTAAATCGATACTCCGATATTTATACAAAGGAAATGAAAACCCTGTTTTTTATTTTACCCTTTCAGCTCTTTTTTTTGGTAGGCTATAGTCAGATTCATTGTGGATCGGTTGACTTTGTGACTAACAGTCCAGTTTCATTGAACTTGCCGTTCACATCTTTTTCTGATTACGCAAGTGGTGTCACTATTATAGGCGCAGCCACTCTTAAATTGAGTGTTTCAGACAAAGCTATCGTAGATCCAGATTGTCGTTGGAGAATGGAAATGCAGATTGAAAATGGTAGCACAATAGGTAACGATTGGGAAACTCTGGTTCAATTTGGTTCAGGTGTAGCTCCCAATCCTACACTTAACATTTTAGAAGTTAGAATTTCTAATAATTGTGCAACGGGTATAGCTAATGGTATTTTCACCAAACCATTCACGAGTACTCTGGATATACAAGATATTATAGCTGCATCGGCTACTACAATTGCTGCAGGCTCATGCACGCCAGGCGTAAATGGTCCAGGAAATTATTTGGAGAATTATGACGAGTATACTTTTCGCGTAGATGTGCGAGTAAAACCAGGTTTGATTTTTTCACCAGGTATTTATCAGGTTAATTTAAAGTTTCACATAGAAGAAGTGAATTGAAACTCATAATTAGATATAGCGTTCAATATCAGTTAATTGTCATTTTTATGATTACTTTCTTTTCTGGTATGGCCCAGATAGACCCGACTGATGCTCCGATTATTTCTAATGATAATCCCTTAACTGAAACTGCATCCAAATTAAGTATTCAACTTGAAGAAAGTGATATTAGAGTGAATAAAGTTGAACTGGCAGCTAATTTACTTACCGTTCAAAATAACACAGATAATGAGGTCACCTATTATGTTGAATTGAGCCTCCCTGATAAATGGAAAAGTTTTGGACTTCAGCGTTATTTCATTGCGAATCCTGGCGAAACCATGGTTGTTCCATTAAGAGTATTGCCTCTTTCGTTAAAGGGAAATACTCAATTTTTTATCGGTGTTAACGTATTCGAAGAAAATGGAGACGCACTTGCGAGTAATTATTTTTACATAAGCAGCTATAAGGTAGTTAACTGGGATGTCTCGGTTACTCCTGGGAAAAAAAATTATTTTAAAAACGGAGAAAATACCAGTAGTTTCGACTTAAATGTTGTGAATCAAGGAAACTATCCTCAGGATATCGTTATGCACTTTAAAGGACAAAGAAATGGTCTGAAAATAAAAAATAAAGGAGGTGAAGAAATAAAATCACTCAATTACGATTATAGTCTCAAATCACTAGAAGATACTACCTTCAGTTATGATATTGAAACATGTGGTGAAACTCGTAACGTTAAGATGGTTTCGATGCAAAACCATAGACCAAACATGGATAATGATGCTAAAAACTATGTCTTATATGTAAATACAAGTGAAGCACTTAGTTCCGGAAAAAATCTTCAAAAGAAATCAACTAAAATTGAATTCACAAAACTTGCCAACGAGAAAAAAGCAAACCAGTTTTCAGGTCCTATTGTGCCTTTAATCGTAGAAACAAATTTTCAAAATATTACTTCTAACAATCCAATGATGATGCTAAATCTCAGAGGATTTCAAATAATGGATGATGGCTCTAATCTTGTTTACTTTGGACAATTATCTTTTACTTCTAACTTTTATTCTGAACGCTACATCAATAATTCAACATGGTATGGTGGATACTTCAATAAAGATTACACAGCTGAAATCGGAAATATAAATGGAGGTGTGATGGGTATACAAAATAACGGAAAAGGCGCTAAAGCAAGCTATCGAGTTATTAGAGATCACTGGGTTGGTGCTTTTTATACACGCCGACCTAACTTTTTGAATAACCCAACAAGCGAATCATTTGGGGCCTTTTATAAATACTTAGGTGATGGAAAACTAACAGGCTCAGCGGCAATATCTCAGTCCAATAATTTTCTTCGAAAAAGAAATGCCACTATTTTTAATGGTACCGTTTCTTACAACTTAGCTAAAAATCATTTTGTTTCAGCATCTGGCGCATTTAGTAATACAACTTTCGAAAATGCGCAACAGGTTCTTCAAACAAAACAAGGCTTTATATTAAACGCTAATTATGGGGGTGCATTCGTCGGTGGTAAATTACGCACTAGTGTCAATGGCAATTATCAAAGTCCCACTTTTGGATTATTTTACAATGAGCGCAAAGCAATGAATACTAGGGCGCGATATACATTTAACGATAAAAGTTCCTTGTTATTTAACTCAACAATAAATGAAAACATCTATCCACTCAACCGCATTACGAATGAAAATCTTGTGACCTCTTTTATGATGTTTAACAATCTAGCATATAATAGAATTACTAAGATGGGTTCAGTTCAACCATATACTTATGCTCAGAGCAATGATATAAGAGGAAAAAGGCTTAATTCATTTGGATTAGGAACAAGGTTTAATACTTATATCCTCGATAAAAATGTTCTTTGGTCAAGTAATCTTTTCGGAGGATACAATAAGGGGTTTTTCCTTACAGACTTGCCGTTGTTTTTCAATTTTGGAATTAACTCTATACTCCGTATTAAGACATTTAGTGGAATGGTAAGTTATACTTACGGCTCTAATTCTCCAGACGCTTTATTAAATGAAATATCTTCGGGTCTTACTCCATCATTATTAAGGGTCACTGGAAACTATCAGTATATGTTTAAAAATAGGAGCTTAGTTTTGAACAATTCTTTGAACTATAGTTATCGAAATCAGTCTAGAAATAGTGTTTTTAATTATATCCCAGAAATATTCTATTTTACAAATACTGGTTGGCGATTTAGTTTAAATGCAAATTTATCATATGCTTATGGGAAGTCAAGATCTCAAATATCTGCGCTAGGGACAGAAACGACTGTGCTTGAGGAAAGAGTTTCGAGTAATAGTAACTTGAGATTAGGGGCTTCTATTCGTAAAGAGTTTGGGATTCCAATTCCATTTGCTAAGCAGAGAAACTTTACAAAAACATTTATTGCTTTTTATGACCTGAATGGCAACTCTATTAAGGATAAAGATGAGCCAAGTCTTGAGAACGTTATTGTGAAGGTTGCTAATCACGAGTTGATAACAAATAAAGAAGGCGTTGCTAGATTAATTTATGCAAATGGCGGAACATTTGCGTACACGATTTATTCCTTAGACGAACTTAATGGTTGGTTTCCTAACGTAGAGGATTCATTGACAATTGTTAGTCAAGGCAATGAATTTGTGCCATTTGTAAAGGGAATCAAATTGTACGGAAGTATAGTTGTTGATCGAGAAAGATTAAGCATAGATGCTGAAAAGGCATTGGATTTAACCAATGTTAAATTAACAGCTACTGGTGATGATAACCATCATACGTTGACCGACTTTAAAGGTAATTTTGAGTTTTATCTTCCAAATGGATCCTATACTATATCAATTAATGAAGCTATATTAGGCGACCAATTTAAACTTGCCAAAAACGATATTTCAGTGTACCTAAGTCAAGGCATAGAAGGTGTTTTCATTACTTTTTATATAATCGAAAAAAAGCGTAAAGTTTCTAGAAAGGTATTTGGTAAGCCTCTCATAGATCCTTCTATCGAGGATAATACAGATGCAGATAAGAAGGAGATGCTCGAAGATGCTGTATTACCAGAAGTTGATAAAAAGATTGATTTAGAAGATACGCCTCCAGTAGACCCGCTCATTGATTCCGACGTAAATTCAGATGAAGAGGCTGATGCAGATTCAGATAACAATTCAATACCAAAAGATGAGCAAGATATTGATTCAGAAGAGATTCCTGAAAGAACTGTCAATCCAACAAGTTTAAAACTCCCAATAGAGTCGCTTATTAATATGGATAACATAGACCCAAATAAGGTTGGCTATGTTATTGATCTAGGTTCTTTTGAGAAATCAGTTCCTATTAATGTTTTGAATAAATTAATAAAAATGGGATATGCAGGCGGTCAAAGTGAAACGGGTAAATTACGTTTCGTTTCTAAAAAGTACAAAACTGAATTAGAGGCAGAGCAATTTAGAAATGAAGCGATGGAAGCTGGATTTGGCGATCCTCCTCCATCGATACTGGGTGATTATGACGGCATCGAGATAAGTGCAGAAAAAGCAGGAGAGCTCTATGAAAAAGGCCTTCAGCAGCAAAATCAATAATTGAATTTACTGAATTTAGATACTAGATAAATTTGGAATCTATTAAATCCAATTAGCTGAGTGTTTTTAGTAAAGTGTCAGTGCAGCAATTAGCATAACTAAAACTACAATTCTGAGATAGAATTTTTTCAAATAGGGCTGAAAGTGGTTTTGGATAGGAGGATAGAATAGGGCTATTGCGCAAACCACCAAACCAATTGCTCCAACATTTAACATTACTGAAGAACCAGGATAATTCATTGCCCTGAAAAACACTCCGAAAACGGCAATAGAGGAGAAGTTACCAAAAAGACTTGGAAACATTCTTAGGTACACTTTTTCATGCGCCAAAGCGAATTGGTCGTAACGTCCTTTTAATAAATAATAAATAGACAATACTCCACTAACAATTAAGAACGCAGGTCCTAGTGGAAACAAATCCTCGAAACTTATTGCTACCAATATCGCCCAGAACAGCAATAGCAATGATTCGTACTTATTTAGATGTAGAACAATTTTTTCCATTTGACTATTGTTTGACGATGCGATGAGTTTGTGGAGATAAGTCTGCATTGGATAAGCGGATAAGATATATTCCATCGCTTAAATCTGTGATATCTATCGAATCGTTACCATCCTCTAATCGTCCTATGATTTTTACAGAACCCGTAATATCATAGATCGTATATTCAATTGAATGGTAAGCGCCGATTATGTTTATGGTATTGTTCGCAGGGTTTGGAGCAATTGCCAATTTGCGATTTAGACCGATTTCTTTTATCGAAACTGCACTGGTATCATTCTTAGTAGTGTCTTGAATAACTGTGTCTTTTTTTGATAACTCAATCACAACAACCGTTTTAGAAAACGAAGACTTAACCCCACATTGCTCAGCCTCTAATTTCAAATTGAATTTCCCAATCAAATCATAGACATAAATGGGGTCTTTTAGAGTAGAAGTGGAGCCATCGCCAAATGTCCATTTATAATTAGTAGTATAAGTCGACTTGTTCGTTAGCTCAATATTATCCTTGTTTTGTGTGTAAGAAAAATCTGCTTTTGGATCAAATTTTCCAACATTCCAGTTTGAAAGCGAATCAAACACTATCAACTTTGCGGCTTCTCTAATGATTTTAGCATCAGCTGCCTTTACTGTATAATCATAGGTAATTGCTGTTGGGTCTTTATGAAATATAGTGGTGTAAAACGCACACATAGCCACATATGAACCCGTTGCTGATGGATGAGACTCGTCAGCAGTATATAAATCAACTGTTGGATGATTTTTCCTTAGGTAACGCCAAACCCGACCAACGGGGCTAACTAAGCCCTCATTAACGTTTGCCATATGCATGTATCGGGAGTATAAAGAGTCGTCCATACCCTCATAGGTGCAGATCCAAGGCACAAATTGACAGTTGCGCGCATCTCCATTCTCTCGGCCCCATGTCATATAAAATAGTGGCTTTGCGCATGCATTGGTACTTCGAATACTGTCTGCCAAAATTTTCGCATATGGAAATGTTTCAGCTCTCACTTGGTTCAAGCCAAATGCAGGTTCTTGACTTTGAGCCTGAATCGTTACGAAATCCTATGTATTGCTTCTCATTTTAGTGTATAAAGCGTCACCATAGAGCACGGGGAGGTATTGAAACGACAGCGAAATGCTCACCAAAACGGAGAGGAACTGTAATTCAATTATTTTTCGATTGCGTTTACCGAACCTAGCGATTCCGGTTAGAAGTAGCTTTTTTCTTCTTTTTCTTTTTTGTCAATGTAAATCGAATGGGAAGATTGTATTGTATCCTAACCTCCTTGCCGCGTTGTGTTCCTGGAATCCAATCGGGCATGCTGCGAACCACTCTTACGGCTTCTTCGTCGCAGCCGCCACCAATACCTCGTAGCACCTTTACATCAGTTACTTTTCCGGTTTCTATAATCACAAAAGTTACATAGACAAGCCCTTGAATGCCCTCATCTCTCGCCGACTCGGGATAGGACAGGTTTTCACCGATGTATTTAAACATAGCCTCTTCACCGCCTACAAATTCAGCTTTTTTTTCAACGATGGTATATATTTCAGGGCTTGACTCTGTTTGGGCAAAGGAGCTGAGTCCGATGCAGCACAATAGCAGGTATGGAAGTATAAGTTTAGCAGTCATTGTTTTCATGTAATTTTTAAAACTGGATAGTGGCCCATTAAAACGCTGGAGGCAAAGTAGGGTAAGGGATAATGCTCTCAATAAGCAAAGCCACACCGCTTCTGCTCATCATATTTAGGGTAATTACTATAACGCTCAACACAATGGCAACGCCAATGTTGTTTTTCTGAATTTCTTCGAATTCGTTGAGTGGGGTTAAGTAAGTGTATATGGCTACTCCTACAAAAGTGATGAGAATAGATACAATGTAGGTTATGGCTATGTAAAGTCCACCTTGCACAAAAAAAGTACCCGCCAATTCAAAGGCACTGTTTGAAGACTCATTCATGAGCCTAAACGCAGACACTAGGGGCTGAATTACTGAACTCACCGAATATCCAATGGAAAACAAAACGGTTGCCATAAGAATACTGTAGGCCATGTTATTCTCAGCGCGCATACCAAAATATTTATCGCCAAAGCGTTGAAAACCGCGATAGGTAATCCATAAAATGACAATTCCCGTGCTGAGAGAGCTGGCTATTTGTATAAAAGCAATGAGTGCGATACTTGAGTTCATAGTTCTGATTTATAATGTTTTATAGGCATTGTCTGGCGTAAAGTCAGGCGGTAGGGCTATGCGCCAATAATCTTTGTTGGAAGAGGAGGGCGGCAACATACCCGATTGCCAGCCTTTTGCTGTAGTCTCCCAAAAATAGTACAAGCGACCTTTGTACTCGATATACTCTCCGCTCGAAGATATATCAAGGGCTAAAAGGGAGTGCTGGTATTCTTTGCTGATTAATACCATGGGCTGGTAGCCCAAAGTTTTGAGTAAAGAATAGAGCAGTAGTGACTTGCTGTCACAGTCTCCTATTGCAGTGTAGGCAACTTCGGTAGGGGTGAGCAAGCCAAATTGAATACCATCGATACAGGGAAAAGATTTGTCTTTCACGTTTTTACAGCTCCTTTCACCTAAAATATACCAGTAGGGAATATCTTGCACAAAGCTTACCACAGCGCGCGCAAACTGAGTTCTAGTGAGTTGTCGGCGTTCTGCCAATCGTTTCAGCGAATCGGCTATTTGTGATAACGCTGCTGGGTTGCGCTGATATAAGCTTCCGTAAACGGTTTTCCAAACGCCAATGTATCCTGTATTTATAGGTGGCATGGTCTTTTTTAAGGAGTTTTTATAGCGGGTCGATTGATGGGCTTCAGTGTATTCGGCGCTATAACTCAAGCAATATTCTTGATCGGTTCTCAATTGGGTCCAGCAACGCTTGTGATCGATAACTTGATTCAAATCAATTAGGCGGGGGTTATCCTCGAGCAAGAGGTTTTCTATGCTGGCACGATTGGGCTGAGTATCATTTGTTGGCGGTGCGTCGGAAGACTCAAAGGTTTTAATAACACCAAAAAATAAGCAGTAAATCACGACTAAAACACCCCAAACTCTTAGTAGTCGCTTTCCGTTGGTATGAACTGCTTTTCTGCGCATTGATGGGGTAAAAGTAGTGGTACTGGTTTAATTGTGTGGTGGATACTCGAAAATTGATGAACGATTTTCTAACACAGCGTTGCAGTTAATGCGGAAGTATTGCCTCGAATGCAATTAGTTTTCCTCAGGTATGGCCAACTCACTTTTCGTGTTGCGCACTATAAAAGATACTATCCAGTCTTGTACTTGCTGTTTTTGAGCATCTGTAGCCCCAATAAAAGCATGGTTTACCTGAGGCAGAATGTGCAATTCGTTGCTTATGGATAAGGAATCGAGTCGTTTTTTGAGCACAAGCGATTGAATTTGTGGTACCACCTGATCTTCGGCGCCTTGAATAATAAGCACAGGGGCTACCTGGGAGTTTATTAGATAGGAGAGGGGCGAGTATTTTTCCATAAACGCAAAGGCTTTAAGGCTATCGACTTTAGGATTAAAACCAAACAAGTAGCTGGTAATATCATGCGCTGGAAGCAAAGCATCGGGTAATTTATTCATCCAACGGTTTACGCTGTCCAAAACCTCGTTTTGGTAGATCAGGTTCAAATCGGTTGGACCATACACATCAACAATGCAGTTAAATCGGGGACGCTTAAAGTCAATATTGGGGAGCTGAGCGTCAAAGGCTGCCATTAACGCTAAATGCGCTCCGGCAGATTCACCAAACAAGGTCAGGTTGTTCTGATCCAGCTCAAGCGAATCGGCGACGGCATTTACCCAGTTTATGACCTTATACACATCGTTTATACAGTCTGGAAAAGGCGATTTATCGTCTGTAGCTAGCGTATACGAAGGGCTGATAACCGTGTAACCTTTGTTTCTGAGCCGGTTGACGGCTGGATTAAAGCGATTGAAATTGATGGATGTTTTTCGCCCAAAAATCCAAGCGCCGCCGTGTATAAAGATAACGACCGGACTTTTCTGAAATACGCGCTTTGTAGGTTGGTAGATATCTAAGGTTTGTGTATTGCTGTAGGGAATATCGCTCAGAATTTCACCTTTAAATATTGGCGGTTCTGTTTTAAGCAAGGTATAGATTGCAATTCCTGAAGTAATCAGCAGACAAACAATCAAGAATACCAGCGTGCGTTTAAAAATGCGTTTCGTTGTTTTCACTGTGCAAAGATTGCAGTAAATGTATCTTCCATTTCTAATCGTTTTTTAACTGTGGGAACTACCGATGAATCTACCAGTCCTTTGTGGTCTTCAATTGCAGCGCCATCTTCATTAATGATTTGGGCATTCAATGTGGTTTCGTTAAGCTGAGCTTGTCCAAATAAAGTTGTTAATCCTAATACGATTCCTGTAAGTGTAAGTGCTAAAGTTTTCATAATGTTTGTTTTTATGTTTCTAATTATTGATCGGTCAAAGGTGTGGGGATAGCAGTGTTTAGAAAACACCGTTTACCGTGAAAACATCATGTACCTGAATTCAGGGATATGGAAATTCTTTATGCAAATACTCAACGGATGGTAAATGTTCAAAGGATACCGCAGTGCAAGATAGTTCTGATTTGCTCAAAAAGAAAGTACTGGCTAAAGAATCTGGCGGAGGACGCAGTACGAGTTATCGAATGATAATTCCAAGGGTATAGTAATCGTGCTGTTAAATGAAATTTTCTTGAATCCTTTTAAAGAAGAACATTCATTTAGCATAAGGCTGACTGCCGTCCATATTAAACCCACGGTGTTAGATGAAATTGGTATTAAACCCGATTTGGCAAAGACTACAATTTAAATGACTTTAAGCATTGAAGATAATTATCATTAATAGAATGATTAATTCACTTATAAGCCTAAAGTGCCGCTATTGGCAATTAATTAGTTCTTTTCCTTATTTTTTTGGATGCCTCGTGGATAAGAAAAAACCGTAACTAAAAATTCCCGTAATGAGTGCTGTAAAATATGGTATAAAATCAATCATTTTTTGTTGCATTAATTAGTTTCAAGTAAATTCCAAATGCCAATATTGAAGGTACCCATAGTCCAATAAAAGTTCCGTCTTCTTTAATATTGAAGGTACCCATAGTCCAATAAAAGTTCCGTCTTCTTTCTCTCCTTGAAAATAGAGTAATTCGGAAAAGACCAACGATAAAATGGCGGCAGCAAATAGGAGTTTGTCTGCCGTTGAAAATTTTTTAAGCATATTTTTTATATTTATTTCGTGGTGAAAGTATTGTTTTTATTTCATATTTCTATTGTAAGCGTATTCTTTGTTACAATTCATTTGGGTTAATTGTTTATTGGCTTTAGACTATTTAGAAAGTTTAAAAGCTAATGAGGTAACAGAAGATCATAAAGTAATTACAGTGAGAGTACTCGATCGCATTCTAGAAATGGCTTGGGATGATCGAACACCTTTTAATGCTATTCTTTTTCAATTTGGAATTTCCAAAAAGGAAGTGATTAAGTTGATGCGCGTTAGTCTAAAAGAACTGAGTTTAAACTTTGGCTTAAAAGAGTAAAGTTTAAATTAGAAATCCGCCGTGCAGGGCATAGTACATAAAAACCTAGTTAACATAATGTTAATTATAGGACAAAAGGGCTGGATTTGTTATTCTTGGTAGTATTCAAGAATTCCGCTCAGCTGTGCTGATTAATATAAAATCAGTTCTAGGACAGCTTGCTGTACTATAACGGCAGATTTTATGTTAAAGGAATTCGCTCCATTGGTAAGGATTGAAAATTCTAGCGCACAGATTTCTTTTGTCGACTATAATATACATTATGTCTGCATTCGTTCCTCATTTGCCTTCGCCTAAATCGCTCAGGTAAATAGTTCGCACAGGCTGCCCGCGTTACTAGATTTTAAAATTCCGTCCTGTAGTTAAGTTTTATTTCAAATAATCGATTCTCGTGGATTTGGAATTCGTCTTCGTAGAATGATGTCCTATAATTTGACATTATATTAAGTAGCCCCGCGGCCATCGCATATTTGACTTTATAATCTTTTTGTTTTTGAATAACAAAAAATTCTATGCGCAAATTCAACCCGCAGCCAAAGCGCTTCAAGGTTTTGGTTCTCAATTGAAGTTTATTACTAGCTTTTAAATTCTGTAAAATTCTCTCTCTTTTCCAGCCGCACGCATAAGTATTAGCAAATTCGTCATTCTTCCTCAGTTTGCCATACACATGCTTTGCCCGTGCGCTTTTTGATTACGTTGCTTAATATTATGTTAAGTAGACATTTAAGATTTCGTAATTATCTTCTTTGCTCGTTTTGCCTTGATGCAAAAGAGCCAAAAAATCAAGGCTGAATTTCCTTCAGGATAAAGCTACGCTCGGCTTTTGCAGCACAAGCAAACTCCTTGCTCCTGCGTCGCTCGTTAAACATGCTTGCTTACGCCGGCCACCGCTTAAAAGCTTTCGCTGCTTTTTGACCTTCATGAAATGAGGCCAAGCCCCTGCCCTATTGAAATTGCCTGCGTTGAATTAGGATTATTCATCAAGCTACCGTGCTAATTTTAGTATTCTAATGGCTCCTTGAATAACAATAACAAAAACTATTGTTCCAATTAGTAGGTCTGGATATTGGTTTTTGGTCAAAAAAACAAGTACTCCTGCGAGTATTACACCTAAGTTTATGATTATGTCATTAGAAGTGAAGATTGCCGAGGCTTGCATATGCGCTTCTTTACTCTTTGCTTTTTGGATTAAATACAAAGACAAAGCATTCGCCACTAAGGCCAAAAATGAAACTGCAATCATGCTCTGAAATACAGGCATTTGTTCAGAACTGATAAATCGCCTAATTACTTCACTTAAACCAATAAGAGCCAAAAGAATTTGAAAATAACCACTCCATTTAGCAACGGTCTTTTTACGAATAGTAGATTGGCCAACAGCTATTAAACTAAGTGCATATACAATGGAATCAGCTAACATATCTAAAGAATCAGCTACCAAACCCATTGACTTGGAGACCCACCCAAAGAGTATTTCAATTAAAAAAAAAGAGAAGTTTATAAATAGAACTGCCCAAAGAATTTTTCGTTCATTGCTGGAATCATTTAATTTGCTTGAAGACTCATTCGTTTCTGATTCTGCAATCAACTCAGTATCTAACTTCAATTCTTCAAGTAAATTCAATATATCAGTCGAAATGCCATTGTGGATAACGGATAGTTTTCTGTTTGCAATATCAAAATCAAGGTGTTCTATGGAATCATATTCGGATAGCTTCATCCGAATCAACTGCTCTTCTGAAGGGCAATCCATTTTGGAAATATGGTATATTGATTTAAACCTCAAAGCCATCTTCTTACGCTCTTTAGATATTCTTTGTATTCAGCTCCATGAGAGTCCATTAAATACTCTTCTTCTAATCGGACTTGAACTTGGACTGTTACAAGCATTACGCAAACCAAAGTAAAACTCAACGAATTTGGAAGTATCAAAAAAACTCCAATGTAAAACACGACAACTCCTAAGAACACCGGATTTCTAGAAACGCTAAATAATCCTTTATTTACAAGCTCAGTTTTCTCATCATAATCAATTCCAATTCGCCAAGAATTTGACATTTGAATTTGTGCTACTAAAGTCCAAATGAAAGCGAGTATTAATAGTATTACGCCTGTTATTTTAACGTTTTCCAAATCTAAATATGAAATTGGATTTAGAAAACTATATAGTGTTGAGGAAAAAGAATATACCCCAATAGTAAAGGCCATAAATGCAACGGTTATTTTGTAGATAAACCCTAAATAATCATGCGCTTTTTCTGTTGAACTAAATACGAAAGGATTAACTCCTGATTGGCGCCAAACGATAATTGAACGCAATACAAAAACTATAATTAAGTAGCCTATTGTAATTAACGGTGTAACAATTTGATATAAATTCATTTCAAGTACATTTTAATGACTATGCTCTGCTTCTCCTTTTTTCATTTCCGCCAACAAGTAGTAGGCATTATTCCAAGCTACTATTGTTCCTGTAGGAAGCGGATTCAACAGTTTGACTTCAATCCAACCGTTATCATTGATACCAGCAATTACTTCAACGGGTTTAAATGCCCATTCTGTGACACCATCATCCATTTCTTTTTTAGCTGTAAATATGAAACGCTTATCCCCTTCCCTAACCAGTCCAGCTTCTGGGAGTGCATAACTTTGGTTATCTTCAACCGAAATTCTTCCGCGAACATACATCCCAGGAATAAGCAAACCTTCTTTATTATCGATATCTGCATGAATGTGAATTGCTTTTGGATTTTCCTCAAAAGATTTTCCTACAGAATAAATTGTAGCCTCAAGCTCTTTTCTTTTCATTGATTCAACAGAAAACTTCACCTTCTGCCCTTCCTTTACTCTGTGCATATCTTTTTCAAATACCATAAAATCGGCATGAATATGATCAATATTTACAATCTCAAACATTTCAGTTTGCGGTTGAACATATTGACCTGTTTTCACTTCAACTAGTCGTATATGCCCTTGAAGAGGGCTAGATACAGGAACCAACTCATAAATTTCACCTTTTTTTATTTTATCGACATTAAGACCCATTAATTTAAGTTGCGCTTTGTACCCGTTTACCGCCCCGACCATTGACTGGTAATTAGCTTTGGTTTTTTGAAACTCTTTCCCAGAACCTACTTTTTCTTCGTAGAGTTTTTTTTGTCTCTGATACTCTAGTTCCAAGTATTGTAATTGGCTCCAACTATTAATATAAGCTGTTTGAAGATTAATAAGGTCTGGATGGCTTATGTATGCTAACACTTGACCTTTTGAAACCTTATCCCCTTCTATTACTTCAATGCTGGAAACATTTGCTCCGATTATAGCTGTTACTGTAGCTTCGTTCTGAGGAGGCACTTCTAAACGACCACTTGCATCAACATATGAGCTGACATTCCGCATGGGAAGTGTATCTGTTATCATATCTAAGATATGGAATTGTTTTTCCGAAAAATGAACTTCCTCTTCATGCCCTTCACCGTGTTCTTGATGTTCAGGTTCTGCTCCTTGGTCATGACTCTGCTCGTCCTTATGTTCATGAGTTGCGGACTCGCCTTCTTGATGATGCTCGTGATTATGACCTTCTTCATGTTCATGTTCATGATTGTGCTCTCCTTCATGATTATGGTTGTGATTTGTATCATTGTTGCATGCAGCTAGAATTAAACCAATTGTTATGCATACTGCGTATAATCTTATATAATTTTTCATTTTAATTCGCTTTAATATTATTGACCAATAAGATGTTCTAGGTTTATAATCGCCTGATTATAACCGTTTAATGTGTTTAAGTAGTTGAACTTTAATTGAATGCTCTGATTTAAATTTTGGAAGTACTCTATATAATTTATAGCGCCATTTTCAAAACTCTTTTGGGCGTTCGCAATAACAAGATCAGCCTGTGGTACTGCTTTTTCTTTGTAATAATTCAGACTACTCTTGAACTTAAGCACTTCCTGCATTTTTTGTTCGTACTTTCCTTGAAGTATAATTGAGTAATAATTGGCATTTGTCTCAGCAATCTGCCTTTTTAATTTGGCCGATTTAATATCTGCCTTATAGGAACCATAAAACAATGGAATACTAATCCCAGCCTGAATTCCTGAAAAACGATCGGAGCCGGTGGCAATACTTCCGCCTTCAGTAGGACTTCCTATCAATGATTGATTGAAATAACCAACAGAAATATTAGGAAGCATTTTAGCCGATTGCACCGATTTTTCGGCATTTGCAATATCAATTTGCTTTTTAGTATAAGCCAATAATGGATTGTTAACGAGCTTGGTTGAATCATAAACATTATTCATGTCTCTTTCAGCTAACCTTTCTGGTAAAAACTCAACAGCAACTGTATCGTTTAATAAAACCCTGAGCTTGTTTTCTTGAATTGTAATGTCAGAAGCAATTAGATTTAACTGATTTTTAATTTCCATTACTCGGGTTTCTGCAGCTGCCTTCTCTAAGTAGCTAGTAGCTTCTGTCTCGTAACGAATAGAAGCCGCATGTAGAAACCTTTCATAAATTTTGTCTTGATACAACAACAACTTTTCTTTTTCCTTCAAATAGGCCAATTGAAACCAGCTTTCACGGATATCTCGTTTTAATCTGTTTTCCGTAGCAGTAAGTTGAATTTTGCTTCCTTCAGATTTTTCTTTTGCCAGATTTTTCTGATTGGAATACACAGTCGGGAAGCTTATTTGCTGATTGATACTAAGAGCAAAGTCTCGTTCATAGCTATTATACTGCCCATATTGTACAGCGAAATCCGTTTTCCCCAAATCGAACGCTGCCTTTTTACCTTGTTCTTGCAACTCAATATTTGTTTTCGCGATTTGTACAAAGCCGTTATTCGATAAACCATAAGTTACAGCATCCTCGATTGAGGAAATTGCCTTCTTTTTACTATCCTGTGCATTCAAACTATCGGTAGAAAAAATTGTTAGGCCGCCTATAAGTATCATTACAGTAAATACATTTGGAACTGGAGTTATGGAACTTCTGTTTTCTACCCAGTGATACAAAATAGGTAGGACAAAAAGTGTAAGCAATGTAGCTGTTATCATCCCACCGATTACCACGGTAGCAAGAGGTTGTTGTACCTCGGCTCCTGCTGAAGAAGAAACTGCCATCGGTAAAAAGCCCAAAACATCAGTTAAGGCTGTGAGCAATATCGGTCTAATACGACGTTTAGCGCCTAATCGTATTCGTTCGTTTATATTGATAACACCTTCTTCTTTTAGTTCATTCCAAGCGCTTATGAGTACCAAGCCGTTTAGTACTGCAACTCCAAATAGGACGATGAACCCTACTCCTGCTGAAATACTAAATGGCATATCTCTTAGCCATAAAGAAAAAATTCCTCCAATGGTAGCCAGCGGAATTGCTATGTATATCATAAGGGATTGTTTGACCGACTTTAGAGCAAAGAATATGAGCAGGAATATTAGCCCTAAAGCTATAGGTACTACTAATTGTAAGCGATTAGTTGCACGTTCAAGGTTTTCAAAGGCTCCTCCATAGCGGATATAATACCCAGGAGGAAGGTCTAGCTTTGCATCTAACTTTTGTTGAATTTCTTCAACTAATGTTTTAATATCTCGGCCACGCACATTTATTCCCACATAGGTTCTACGATTGGTATTGTCTCTGCTTATTTGCATTGAACCAAGTTGATAATTTATGTCGGCAATCTCCTTTATCGGAACCTGTAATCCATTGTCCAAGCTGAAGTATAAATTTTTAAGGTCATCCATGCTTATTCTATGCTCTTCATCCAAGCGAACAACTAAATCAAAGCGTTTTTCGCCTTCAAAAATCACTCCTGCTTTGCCACCAGCAAAAGCCGATTGTACAAGCATGTTCATGTCAGTTACATGAAGTCCGTATTGAGCGAGTTTATTTCGATTGTATTTTACTGTCATTTGAGGTAGCCCAGTAGTTGCCTCAACCTTCATGTCTCCGATACCAGCAGTTCCTGCAATGATTTTAGAAATTTCTTCGGCTTTTGTCGCTAAAACATTGATATCTTCACCATAAAGCTTTATAGCTACATCCTCTCTCACACCTTCTAATAATTCATTAAAACGCATCTCAATAGGCTGCGTAAATTCATAATTTACTCCAGGTATCTTTTCAAGCTCTTCTTTCATCAACCCAACTAGCTTATCTTTAGAGTCAGTGGTCAACCACTCCTCCTTTGGAGCCAAAATGACGAAGATGTCGGCCAAGTCCATGGGCATGGGATCGGTAGGAACTTCTGCCACTCCTATTCTACTTACAATTTTTTGAACTTCTGGAAATTTTTCTTTTACCGTTTTTTCAATTAGGGTTGTGGTAGCAATTGTCTCCGAAAGAGAGCTCCCTGGTTTCAATATTCCATGAAAAGCAATGTCGCCTTCATCTAATTGCGGGATAAATTCACCTCCCATACGAGAAAAAGTAAAAACTGCAAAACCCAGTAACAGAACAGCCGACCCAACAACCCATTTACCTTGTTTCAAAGCTTTACCCAATATAGGTTCATAAATATTCTCCAACCATATTACAAATCGGTCTCCCCAAGAGGTTTTATTGATGTTTCCAACTCTTATAAACCATGCAGACATCATAGGCACGTATGTAAGACAAAGTATCATAACCCCTATCATGGCAAACATGAAGGTTAGTGCCATAGGCTTGAACATTTTACCCTCTACCCCTTGTAATGCGAGAATTGGTATAAAAACAATAAGAATAATGAGTTGCCCAAAAAATGCAGAGTTCATCATTTTGCTTGAAGCGGTAAATGCAACTTCGTTTCGAACTTCTTTAGTAACTGTTTGCTTTTTCAATAATTTGTCGTGAAGCAAAAAGACGGTTCCTTCAACTATTATAACCGCCCCGTCCACAATAATGCCGAAGTCAATAGCACCTAGGCTCATCAGGTTAGCCCAAACGTCAAACACATTCATCATTATAAATGCAAATAGCAAGGAAAGCGGAATCGTAGATGCCACAATGACTCCTCCTCTCCAATTTCCAAGTAGAAAAACCAAAACAAAAATCACTATTAAAGCACCTTCCATTAAGTTGTTACTAACCGTACCAGTGGTTTTTGCAATCAGTTTACTTCGGTCTAACAAGGGCTCAATAATCACCCCATCAGGTAAGGATTTTTGAATCTCTTTCATGCGCTCTTTTACGCTTTCAATCACCTCATTTGAGTTTGCCCCTTTTAGCATCATTACCAAGCCTCCAACTACTTCGCCTTCTCCATCTTGGGTCAAAGCACCATATCGAATAGCCTTTCCATACTGCACTTTTGCTACATCTTTGACTCGAATAGGTAAGCCATTAACGTTTTTAACCAACATGTTTTCAATTTCCTTTAAGTTTCGTGCTAGGCCTTCACCCCTAATGAAATTCGCTAAGTGATCCTTTTCAATATAAGCTCCTCCTGTGTTTTGGTTATTCTTTTCAAGAGCTTTGTAAATATCAGTAATTGTTAATCCAATTGCTTTAAGCTCGTCTGGGTTAACCGCCACTTCATATTGTTTAATATGACCACCAATGGCGTTTATTTCTACAACACCTGGCACCATGGCCATTTGTCTTCGCACAATCCAATCTTGCATGGTTCGTAACTCAGATGGTGAATATTGTCCTTTATGATTAGAATCAACTTTCAAGGTATATTGGTAAATTTCACCTAATCCAGTTGAGATTGGTCCCATAGAAGGTTCACCAAATCCCGCTGGAATTTCTCCTTTTACTTCATTAAGTTTTTCGGCAACCAGTTGTCTGGGCAAATAAGTTCCCATATCGTCTTCAAAAACGATGGTGACTACTGATAATCCAAAACGCGAAATAGACCTTATTTCGGTTACATCGGGCAAGTTGGCCATGGCCAATTCTACAGGATAGGTAACGAATTGCTCTATATCTTCAGTTCCTAAATTTGGAGCCTGTGTAATGACCTGCACCTGATTGTTAGTAATGTCTGGTACAGCATCGAGCGGAACTTTAGTAATACTCCAAATACCGCCAATTATAAGTGCTATAGTAAGCAACCCTATAATTAGTTTGTTCTTTATCGAGAACGATATTATTTGATTAATCATACTTGTATTTTGTTTAATAAGCTCGTCCTTTATTTCAAGAACAAGATTTGCGGCTTTTGCCAATAATTATACTCAAGAGTGTGCCTTCAGATTGAAGGCATGAGGGATTTAAACTTTGTATTATAGAATAACATTCTCTATCAACCAGAGGTCAATAAATTCCATACAAAGCTTAAAACTGACTAAGCCAATTGCGGGGGGCGCCAAATGGCATTCAGGATACCTGAAGGAAAAAAATTTTCGTATTTCGCTGGTGTTTTTTGGTTTGCAATTAAAATCGACGATGCGATGGTTGTGTATTCATTAATTACAACAGGTACGTTGCAACAAAGGCACACGCAAAAGGGCGAGCAATGATCAGCACTTTGTGAATCATCCTCATGTTCGTGACCATCCGTAGAGTGCTCACATACATTTTCTGTGGCAATAGCTGAATGCTCAGCATCATCGCAAGGAACTCCACCTGACAAACTCAGAATTAGCGCTGATAATATGTAGCAAATGAACTTCACCAGGCGCAAAAGTAACAATTCATTAGACACTCCACACACAACTCCTTTCGCTACTCTTCAGTCGTTACGTGTTTCGCTCAGATGAGTAAAAGAGAGAGAATTTTGAATCAACATCCTACTAAACGGAATAAAAACCTTTCACTAGCCTCTTCTTGCTGAAGCAAGATCGGCAGAGCCAAAGTCTACGTTAACATAATGCTAGTCCATTATAGGACAAAAGGGTTTAATATGCTGGGAGCATATTAAAAGAATTACAGAATTTGGATATTTAAGGTTCTCTTATCAGGTTTTTACCGTTCGTTTTCAAATCATTAATGTAAAGCTATAGTCGATCTTAATGACCCTGCGCCGTTGTCGTTGGTGTTGGTTACCGTGCGCGTTATTTGCGCATTTGCTTGAACAGCAAAAGTGAAAAGCGTTCCAAAAAGTAGTAGTTGTCTTAATCGATTATTCATAGCACCATTAATTTTAAACGAATTTAATGATAATAATACAGTGCTATTACCCTAGAATACTGAAAGGTTATGCTTGGTAAATCTAAAGCCCAAACCACACAATTTCGTATAGAAATGAAGAGCAACCAAGCCAAAGAAAAAGAGATTGTTTCATCACTTTATTGATGATTGTATTGCATAATTTACAATCCCCATTATTCCCGAGATCCAAATGGCTGCTAGAAGAGAATGACAACCTTCCCACATTATTCTGCAACACCGCGTAATAAAAAAGCCGAAGACAAATCAATTGCCTTCGGCTTTCTAAATCTTTATAGAGCTAACTTATTGTCCTTCCGTTTTTGTCCAAAAACTTAAATCACCATTGAGCGACCTATACTCCAATTGAAATCCATTGGGAACATCGTCCCAAATACTATGATAGGTAACGAGTCGAGTTCCAATTTTCGATTGATCCAATTGTTGATAAACGTAATCTGAATAGGCTAAGAACAATCCTTCTTTTCGCTGAACGGTATCATCAATTATTAAAGTTTGCTCAACGTTTTCGTAAAATGGATTGAAGAAATAAAACGCATCGAATGCATCAAATGCGTTGTTGGTGATGTTTTCGTTTTTGAAGCTCACGGTGGGAATTTTATATTGAGCAGCGAGTGCATTACAAACAGTGACAAAACTAGATCGCTGTTCAACACCGTGAAATGAACCTTTCGTTACAGCGGCTCCAACAAAACAAAACTTGCCTACTCCCGATCCAATATCCAAGACTTTACAGTTAGCATTGGGAGCAAGAAATTCTGCTGCTAATTTCGCAATGTGAACGGGAGTCCAATGAAGTGCAGACAATGCTCTTAATTCCTCCGGATAAATTTGGTCAAACTCTTCATCAGTTGGCTCTAAATTTGCGGCTAATGTCCTGAATATAATATTGTTGTAGGTATCCACTAAGGAGGTTAATAGCCGGTGCTGGCTGTTATTTTGTAAGGATCACATGGCGCTAAACTCGCTGCGAATCGAAAAAAGCTTAGCTTTTTTTCTTAAATGAGTTTGTAAATCGCTTGAATGTCCTTCAGATGTTTTTCGAAATCAATTTTTAAGTCAATCAACCGGCCCGTTTCAATGGAAAAAACCCAGCCATGCAACTTAATTCCTCTTTCAATAAATGCCTCTTGAAATGCCGCAGTCTTCACGATATTGATGCATTGCTCTTGTACATTTAATTCAACTAAACGGTCGTATTTTCGCGCTTCATCTTTTATTTGATCCAGTTCCTCATGATGCAGTCGGTACACGTCTCTTATGTTTCTTAACCAAGGATTTAGAATGCCAAGATCTTTAGCCTGCATAGCCGCCTTTACGCCGCCGCATTGGTAGTGGCCACAAATTACAACATGATCAACCCTTAAGTTATTGATGGCATAATTGAGCACGGTCATTACGTTCAAATCGATGCTAATAACCATATTCGCTACATTTCGATGTACGAATGCTTCGCCAGGTTCAAGTCCCATTAATTCTTCCGCACTCACCCTACTGTCTGAGCAACCTATATACAGCAAGGAAGGCGTTTGGCCCTTGTTCATATTTGTAAAGTAATCTGGATCAACTTTTAGTTTTTCAGCTACCCAACTTTCGTTATTCTTAAATACTTTATCAAAATCCATAGTACGGTTTTTTCATTTCGTTGAGGCAATAATAACAAATAAGCGTAATGCTATCATTAACTATTAACTCACTATCACTGCAAAATGTGCACATGCGCAGTTACAGCTTATCATTATTTACCAGAGCTTTTATCGTTTTGTAACTTATGTAACATTCTTCTAAAGGATTGCAGCTTACCTTTGCAATTCGAAAGCTAATTAAGTAATCATCAATACAGAGCAATTCAGTTATTGCAAGCATACAGCGTACTATGAACTTTGTTTTTCAACATAAACTTACCTTAATCGGAATTTTAATAGGCAGTATTGCTGGATATGCGTATTATCACTTTGTTGGCTGTGCAAGTGGCACTTGTGCAATTACTTCCCAACCCTTAAACAGCAGCGCATATGGCGCGTTAATGGGTTATTTATTGTTCAATAGTTTTAAAACGAAAAAATGAAAACAGAAGAAATTACGATAGCAAACTTAAAATGCAACGGCTGCGCATCTACTATTAAGAAAGAAATTCTAAAGCTGGAAGGTGTAACAGGCGTTGAAGTTGAATTGGAAAAGGATCATATTCAAGTTAGCGCTGAAGATAGTACCGAGCGAAGTAGTATTGTAGCGAAGCTGCATGCATTAGGCTATCCAGAGGCAACTGAAAAAAATGGATTATTGCTGCAATTGAAAAGCTATTCCAGCTGTATGGTGGGTAGAGTCAACAATATGGCCGCTTCAAAAAGCCAATAGTATGGTAGATTTAAAACAACGAGTTTTAACCGGCTGGACACTGTCAAGGTTCCTTTACCTTGGTTTGGGTATAGCTTTTATTATCAATTGCGTAATAACCGAGCAATGGTTTGGAGTTGTTTTCGGCGCTTATTTTGCGTCAATGGGACTTTTCGCTTTTGGTTGTGCAGGTGGCAATTGCTTTGTACCCAACAAGAACGACACTTCAGCTAAAGCTTCAGCCGGAGAGCTTTCGGTTGATTTTGAAGAAGTAAAACCCTAATAACCTTGAAAAAGCCGAGTAAAGATGTGCTTTTCGTTGGCGTTCAGCTGGCTCTCTTTGCCGCTTATTTGTTTCGTATTCCCGAATTAGATGCTGCTGTTCCAGCTTGGGCGCAATACTCCGGACTACTAATAGCAGTCGTTGGAATAATTCTAGCACCAGCTTCTGTAATAGCGCTTAGAAACAGTTTATCGGTATTTCCCACTCCAAAAGACAGCGCCAACCTCATTCAATCGGGCATTTACAAATACATACGCCACCCTATTTACACGGGTATATTGCTGTTTACTTTCGGATTTGCTTTCTATTCTATGAACGGACTTCGCTTACTGATTTTTGCGGCTTTGCTTATGCTCTTTAAGTTTAAAGCCAGCTATGAAGAAATGTTGTTGCAATCAAAGTTTAGCGATTACAAACTCTACAAAACAACTTCAGGCATGTTCTTGCCGCGCTTTTAAGGCTAGTTTAACCTGCTATTTTCCGTGTTTGAAACAAGGGAAGTGAAAAGTCTACTGCAAAACGCTTCCCTCCTTTAAATCAACGCTAAAGTGATATTTCACCGGAATTTATATTCCTAGCTTGCTCTAGCCACTCTGATTCTTTCTTTTAGTAGAAAGTTAAGCAGACTCAGCAGGTAAAGTTGAGCATTTTAGAACCAAGTCGACGTTTAGTATGTTTCCTAACTAATGAAAACAGCTTTGGGTAAAAAATGAATAACATCGCTCGTCCAAAAATCAACATTGTCTGGTTAAAGCGAGATTTACGCTTAAGAGACCATGCATCAATTGCATCGGCAGAACAAGCTGGACTACCCTATATAATCCTCTATATATTTGACTCAAAACTAATTAAGCACCAGGAAGTAAGCCTACGCCATTTACAGTTTTGCTGGCACTCTATTCAGGAGATGAATGTCGAACTAAAACTACTCAATAGAAAAGTGGAGACTTGCTATGGAAATTCATTGGAAGTATTCGAGTTTATCCGAGCGCATTACAATGTTAACCAAGTATTTTCTTATCGGGAAAGTGGTGTTCAGCTGACATGGAATCGGGATAAAGCAGTCGCAAGCTTTTTCAAGGTAGCAGGTATAAACTGGGTACAGCATCAACAAAATGGCGTATTGCGCGGTATCGAAAACCGAAAAGGCTGGGACAAAGCATGGTATACCAACATAAATAAGCCGGCAATTCATGTAGAGCTTTCCTCTGCTCAAGGGTTAAACCTGCAACATCCCTTTATAATTCCTGACGAACTTTTAGGAAAATGGTCGGACTACCCCAGCGATTACCAACCTGCTGGAGAAACGTACGCTTGGAAATACTTGCGGTCTTTTGCCGAAGAGCGCGGTAAAAACTACGCGAGGCACATATCGAAACCACAACAAAGTCGCTTATCCTGTGGACGAATTTCGCCTTACATAGCTTGGGGCAACCTAAGTATTCATCAGGCCTGTCACTTCATACGAGATCATTCGAATTACGATTCGAATAAACGGGCGTTTGAAGGTATTTTAACTCGACTCAAGTGGCACTGTCACTTTATTCAGAAGTTTGAAGTCGAACCGTCCTATGAAAACAAATGCATAAACAGAGGCTATGAGACATTGGAACGGCCGCTGAATGAAAAACGGATCGAAGCATGGAAAAACGGCTTAACGGGCTACCCGCTTATCGATGCATGTATGCGTTGTGTGAAACAAACGGGTTGGATCAATTTTAGAATGCGGGCCATGCTCGTCTCCTTTTTGTGCCACCACCTCGATCAAGATTGGCGCACGGGAGTGTATTTTCTAGCCAATCAATTTTTGGACTTTGAACCCGGTATTCACTACCCACAATTTCAGATGCAGGCGGGCACAACGGGCATAAATACCGTTAGAATATACAACCCTATAAAACAATCGAAAGATCACGATCCTGAAGGAGAATTCATTAAAAAATGGGTTCCAGAACTTAAAGCCGTTCCGGTGGCATTTATCCATGAACCGTGGAATATAACGGTTTTTGATATCCCAGAAAAAACCTTTCTTTTGGGACGAGATTACCCCTATCCAATTGTCAATTTGGAGGCAAGCGGGATTACCCCTATCCAATTGTCAATTTGGAGGCAAGCGGTAAACTTGCTCGAGCTAAGATTTGGGGGCACAGAAAAAATGAGCTGGTAAAAATGGAGAATCAGCGCATTCTAAAAACCCACGTCAGACCAAATAATTCAGTAAGAAAAACAAAGCATGAAAAACCGTAAAGGCCAATTGCCCACGAAGATTTGCCCAGTTTGTAAACTTCCTTTTGAGTGGCGAAAAAAATGGGAGAAGAACTGGGAAGAAGTAAAATATTGCAGCGAGCGCTGCAGAAGATCGAAATAAATAAAAACTACAAATGACTGAAGTTACCCTCGTTTTTCCCCATCAACTTTTTCAGAACAACCCTGCCCTTGACAAAATTAGACCGGTTTATTTGGTAGAGGAGTTTTTGTTTTTTAAGCAGTACAATTTCCACAAACAAAAGATTGCTTTTCACAGAGCGAGTATGAAAAGCTACGAATTAGACTTAACATCGGCGGGTTATAAGGTTAATTACATCAATGCTACTGATGCAAACGCTGATATCAGTAAGCTAATGCTGCACTTGTCTGCAGCGGGTGTACAAACAATTTATTTCGCAGACCCGAGCGACAATTGGCTGTCGAAAAAAATAAACACCAGCGCGGTTAACTGTGGAATTACCATCGAGCAATTCGAGAATCCACTATTCTTGAATTCCAAAGAAGATTTAGCGGCCTTTTTTAGATCGGACAAGAAAAAATTCTTTCAAACTTCCTTTTACAAGAGTCAACGCAAAAAGTGGAACATATTAATCGATGAAAATGAGCAACCTGTTGGCGATCAATGGTCTTTCGATGCCGATAACAGAAAAAAATATCCGAAATCAAAAACACCCCCTGCAGTTCAGTTCCCAGCAACAAATTCCATTTGGAAAGAAGCGCTGAGTTATACGAATACTCATTTTTCCGACAACCTAGGTAAGCTTGGCGAAGAACCGCTCTACCCTTTCTCAAAGGAGGAAGCACACAATTGGCTCAACCAGTTTTTAGAGCAGCGCTTTCTCGAATTTGGAAGCTACGAAGATGCTATTGTAAAAGAAGAGCTTATTCTGCACCACAGCCTGCTCTCTCCGCTTATCAATGCCGGAATACTGCACCCGAAAGCAGTTATCGACCAAGCGTTGAAATTTGCCAATGAAGCTAAGGTGCCGCTCAATTCAACTGAAGGTTTTGTGCGACAGATCATCGGTTGGCGTGAATTTACCAGAGGGATGTACGAGGTAAAGGGAAGTTTTTCGCGAACGCGCAACTTTTGGGGTTTTACACGAAAGATTCCGAGTTCATTTTATAACGGCACCACTGGCATTTTACCGGTAGATATAACTATTAAAAAGGTGCTTGAAACGGGTTATTGCCATCATATTGAACGGCTTATGGTGTTGGGCAATTTCATGCTTTTGTGTCAATTTGATCCCGACGAAGTTTACCGTTGGTTTATGGAGTTATTTATCGACGCCTACGACTGGGTAATGGTGCCCAATGTTTATGGAATGAGTCAATTTGCAGATGGTGGCACGTTCGCCACTAAGCCCTATATCAGCGGATCAAATTACTTGCGTAAAATGAGTAATTACCCCAAAGGAGAATGGGTAACGGTTTGGGATGGTTTGTTTTGGAATTTCATGGACCAAGAGCGCGATTTTTTCCTTTCCAATCCACGCTTAAGTATGTTGGTTCGAAATTTTGACAAAATGAGTCCTGAGAAAAAGGAAGGTCATCTGCAAACCGCCGCAAAGTTTTTAGATAGTTTGGATAGTCAGCAAGGAGTTGGAGCATTATGAAGTAGCTCTTAATACGCGGTGAGCGGTGATGTAAGAAGCTATCGACCAGCTAGCCGTATTAAAAAGATAAATAAGTGGTTTAAACAAACTATTTAAGCTTATGTAACTTATGTAACATCCTAGCGCAATTAAGGAATAAACATTTGTTTTTCAGGAATTATTGACAAGCAATGAAAGCATCAGCAATCGCAAATCACTCAGGAATACTTTTTATGCTCAAGCATAAACTTACTTTATTAGGCATAGTGGTATGTGGTATTGCGGGATATGTGTATTACTATTATGTGGGTTGTGCTAGTGGAACGTGTTCGATTACTTCAGACCCAATGAACAGTACCTTATACGGAGCGCTAATGGGTGGTTTATTGTTCAGCAATTTTACAAAAGAAAAATGAAAAATTTAAAGCAACGTGTATTAACTGGTTGGACATTTTCAAGGTTCTTGTATCTAGGTTTAGGATCAGCATTTATTATCAATTCAATAATGACTGAACAATGGTTCGGCGTAGCATTTGGTGCTTATTTTGCTTCGATGGGTCTTTTTGCTTTTGGTTGTGCTTCTGGAAATTGTTACGTTCCTCCTTCTTCTAATTCAGCCAAAAATAGTGAGCATACAAATGATGTAACTGTTGAATTTGAAGAGGTGAAGGGAAAGTAAATATCCTTTAATTTACCTGTTTAGCTTAATCAAACCACCATCTTTTCAATGCTTAAATTGTAAATCTGAATTAGCATTTAACAGCATTATCAACCATTATTCACTTTAACAACTCCGTTAATCCTTTTCCTTAACAGCATGACGTGATTAGGCATTTTATTTGCACGCTTTAAAGCATTATGAAACAACTATTTCTCTCACTTTTCTTTCTAAGTATTTCGTCAGGATGTTTGGCTCAAACTCCAGTTTGTACTCCAACAGGATATCGCCTCATCGATGACGATGGAGATTTTTTGGATAAGGCTCCCAGAACCTATATCGACAATACTCATCCAAAGTACTTCTTATCTTATAAAAATGGCAGTTTTTCATATATCAATGCTTACGGAAAAAGCATGTTCCCAGTAGACTTTAGCATAGCCTACCCATTTTATGGAGATTTTGCTTTGGCTCAACGCAACGGTAAATTCTATCATTTATCCTCAGAAGGGTTATTCATAGATACTCTAGAGCATCCTTTAAAACCCATGGTTCATGATAAAAGTGTTTTAATATCATTAGAAAAGAAAAAGATATGGCATTCTTCAGGGGAACTCTTAAGAATTTTCGAAGACAGTATAATAATTAGCGATCACAGTGGCCTATTTTTATGGAATCGTGAAGATCAAACTGCAGAGCAATTTACCACAAGCTATGGTAGATCAAAATTGAATAAAATAAAAGAATACAAAAACGTCACAAAAGTGGACAATACACAACAAGGGTATGTGGTCATCGTTCAGCAAAAAGGTAAAGACCAATTGTTTTCGGTTATGGATAAAAATGGTCAAGCCATTTTAGCAAATCAACCAGATATTAATTATTACAAAACCCTCCGTGTAATTCAGCAGAACTATGTATTTGTTTCTGACAAAGGCGCTCCTATGCGTATTCAAAACCCTTGGGAGTTCAATATGTGGTGGCCTATGCAGTATCTCAAGTCCGACCGCAACAGGATTAACAACGGTAGTTTGTGTTTGTCGAATAGAAAAGAACTCTCTAGATTCGGAGTTCTTTTAGGAACTGAGAAGTACGTGAGCTGTGATAATGGGGTTGTTCAAGGTAATTATTTGTTCGATCGAATTTTACCTACCAACAGCCGTTCAGGTAAATATCCGGTTAAAATGAAGCAGAAATGGTATCTGTACCAACCCAATAAAGAGCTTTTGGAACCCTTACCCTATAAGGAGATTCACCCTATGGGTATTAAAAACGAGGTAATGTTGGTTTCTGACACTATTGGCGATAACCCAACAAAAAAATGGGCAGTATATAGTTTTAAAACCGATAAGAAAACAAATGAGGAGTTTGTGCTAAAGCGTCAAAGTTTGGAGTTATTCAAATTGCACCAAGACTTAATTACCGATCCATGGTTTAATGATGTTATGAAGTTAAGTTTTAACGATCGTGCTTGCTACTTTTCTGAACAAGGCAAGCTTATCTTTACAGAAGAGGAAAATGTACCAACGTTTGAACTTAAAGACTTTTACACCTGTACTTTACGAGTTAATGCAAGAGTTTTTAAAGACATTCCTAAGGGCGTGAAAAGCAAAAAAGGCATTGAAGTACAAGTCAATCAAAACAACGGTTTAACGGTTAAGGTAATCAACAACGCAAAGGAAGAATTGCCAATTGAGTTTCAGGATGGTTTGTTTCAAATGAGTTTGCAGTTTGAGACCAAACCAGGAAAATGGAAAACAGTAGCAGGGCCTCCACAAGTAACATGCGGAAACTCTTATTACATGGGAAAATTCCCTGCAAAAAAAATGGTGGTACAGCGCCTTGCTTTGCCGCCAGGGGAAAATTCCCTGCAAAAAAAATGGTGGAACAGCGCCTTACTTTACCACCAGGATCTTCTTATGTGAATGTGCGAATGGTCTTAGACATACAAGGACAAGAACAAGTGTATTCCAATGTAATTAGGTACGGGCTGCCTTCTGGTTTTTTACAAGGTTACTATCCTCCATACGGAATTCCAAGCCAAGTACTTTTGCCTTTGTATAAGAGAAAGCTTTAGTGATTTAATTCTCTAGCCTAACTGTAATTACTTTTTCCTCCCCCATACCATTAGTGTATTCCAATGCTTTTGATTTCCACGAGCATCCAATACTTCTGTATGAGTAATATTATCTTCAAATTGAATTTGCTCAATTCCAAGTTCTTTTAACTGTTGGATAAGAATTATCGACTTTCCGTATTTCCAGTTTTTGGCAGCCTGAAAGTTGAGTGGACTAGTCAATATAAAAAGCCCTCCAGGTTTCAAGCAAGAAATCATTTGCTCTAAAGCTAAAAGAACGTCTTCCACTCTGTCTATTAAAAAGGTATTTATAACAGCATCAAAAGAAGATGGCTCAAAAGGCAATGCACAGGCATTTGCTTGCATTAAATGCACATTTTTCCGTTCTATACTTTCTAGTCGAAATGGCTGAAAACCCGAGCTCGAAATGTCTATTTGGATTTCCTTTTTAGTTGATAAAATTTCTTTTGCCCTGCGCAGCATATTAAGTGAATAATCAACACCAATAAATTGAGCGTTTTCATTATACATTGAGGCATCGTACAGGGTTCTGCCTACTCCACAGCCTAAATCTAAGACTAATGAAGCATCATTTATTTCTAACTGATGTTGCAATACAGCATTGATTCTACTGTAAATACTTTGTGTATTGTTCTGAATCGCTAACTCACCGTACGCTAGGTAAGTGTAGAAATCGATATTATCAGCAACGCTTTCATATTTATCTGCAGCTATTTCCTCGTTGGATTTTGGTGCAAAGCAAAGTATCTCATCAACTTCTTTTACGCTATCAGAGGCTATCGGTTTAAGAAAGTCGTTAATATCAAACATAAAATCTAGCCTTGAGTTCGAGTTTCTTCAAATGGATAACGCTTGCAGGTATTGGGTTTCCATTTACTCTTCAAAAACATACAATTAATTCTATCCTTATTCATTTTTTAGCATGTTCAAAATTATGTTACTCCAATAAAGGCTATAACATAAAAATGCACTCACTTGTCAATCACAAGTACAGAATATTTAAACCTTTATAAGGTATTACTTAGTCGAACTAATTCTATGTTTTAAGCCTGCTAAACAGTGCATTTAAATTTGTTGGTATTCTGCATAAGGCCATACCCTGCCTAAAAACACATTAATTATTTGCACGAATTCGCACTTAACTACCGTGTAAGCAGTAGCTTGCCATTTTTAACAATACCATTGTTACTCAATATTGTATAAAAATATACCCCTTCTTCAATTTTTTCTGGCAGCACAACTTCTGAAGCGCCTTCTCTTTTGGCAATTTCTTCTTCAATCATTACCTGACCTGATACATTATGGAGCTTAAAAACATGAGTTTCATTTACGTCTAAATTTGTGATGAAAACTCGACCGAAATTTGGATTAGGATAAATAGAAGTCTCAGTTTCTGGGTTGTTTAAATGTAGCACAGAAGTCTCTCCAGTTCCAGTATCTGCAGTACATTCCTTATAGGTTACAACTATGGTGTCACTTGCTTTACAACCGTTGGTATCTATTACTGAAACAGAATAAGTTCCTCGTTTTTTAACAATAAAAGTTCTCGCACTTGAAGCGTTTTGCCATCTGTATGAACCCAGCGGAACTCCAGGAGTTGTTGCATTAATTTCCCATGTACTTCCGTTACATAAAACTGTATCGGAACCTAAATTAAGATTTGGAAGTGCGTTATGCCCAACATATCCCGTATCGTGTACTGTGCATCCTGCTGTAGACACAGCTTCAACCGAAAAAACACCAATTGAAGAAAATAATTTAGATTGATTTGTATCTCCATCGAACCACTTGTACGATGCAAATTTGCTATCTAGGCTAAGTGTAACACTATCACCTACGCAAACTGTATCTGATCCCATAACTGTAAGAATTGAATCTTTATCTAGGTCAACAGAAATGGCATCATTGAAAACACAACCAATTGAATTTGTAACAGTCGCAACATAAACACCCGGGCTTGATACCGTTATCTGGTTTGTCGTTTCACCACCTGCCCATTTTACGCTTTTCCATAAACCAACTCCAGCATCAAGAGTCACGGTTCCATTAGGACATATTCCTTTGTCTGGCCCTAAATTTAATCTAGGTCCAATAAAAGAAACCTTAACAGAATCTCTACGGATACATCCACTTGGTGCTGTTACCGTTAGTGCATACGTTCCATTAACGCTAATTTTAAGAGAACTGGCTGTGCTACTATCACTCCAGAAATATTTTGACCATCCCGAAGGAATAGTATAGGTAATGTCATCATATAAGCAAAGACTTGTGTCCTTTCCTAATTCTGGATTTTCTAATAATTTGATTGTCTTTGAAGTTGTATCATTTCCGCAAGCAGAAATTGAGATTAAGCTATAAATATAACTACCTGGTTGAGTAAGAATCTCTGAATAATTCTTACTAGTATCTACTGGAGAACCATTTTTGAGCCACACTTGAGACGTTGATGATAAACTTGTATTCGTAAGCTTAATAGTATCATTCGCACAAAATGCAGAAGCATTAGCTGTGAATGCCGAAGAAATCTTGCAGCAAGAATTAATGGATACGCTTGAATTTAATGGTCTATAACTTTGACTTGCTAAATAGCCTACAAATGATATGGTGTAGTTTCCAGCCGCAATTTTTCCCAGGTTAATGTTTTGAGAAAAAGGTGTTGGAATTTGAATCCCAATACCTTGTTGATTATAAACTACACTAACGGTTATCGTTGAACCTGAAACGTTTGCTGTTGCAGAAGTGAAAGTATAATTAGCGGCACCCAATGTACCAGAAATTGAATAAGTCAAATCTCTACAATCCGCTGCAGGCGAACTCGTTAAAGTTGCACTTGAAACAATAACGCTTGACCATGCAACATTGAATGACAAAATAACTAAGGCAGTTAATAAAATTTTTCTCATTTGATTCTTGTTTTTTTCGTTTCAATTAGACCTGCAAAGAAAGAGTAATTAATTATTCTGCAATCTATTTAAATCCAGTTTATAAGCGTAGCTTTCTTTTATAAACCAATATTGCTATAAAACGAATATTAACGACTGATACAACATTGATTTTTAAATAGCAGTCTTGTATTACCCTTGTTCTCAGTTTCAATCGAGTTCACTATTTGAAAGCGTTATTTTTACTATGTAAAGTTTATTTCATGAAATGTATACCTATGTATCAATCATCACCCTTAGCGGAGAACCCTTGATTCAAATTTGTATACATAAAATTACGATCATGACAAAAATTATCACTTTACTAGCAGTTTCATTATTTATCCAATTAGGCTTAAAAGCTCAGCCCGCTCCTATTGGCATTGAATTAGAATCTATTTCTATTCCGAACCTTGGCGGCGTACAATCATATGCATTTGGACAGCACAATGGCAAATGGCTAATAATAGGTGGCCGCCTAGATGGTTTGCATCGCAGGCAACCTTTTGCTGCATTTGATGTTGCTGGCCATAACAATAACCTGGTAGTAATAGACCCTGTAAACAAACAAAAATGGTCGGCTGCTTTAAGCTCGCTGCCTACTGGAATGCAGGAACAATTGAGCGCTACAAATATGGAGTTTTATCAAAGCGGAGATTATCTTTATTTCATTGGTGGTTATGGCTACAGCGCAACACAGCGCGACCATACGACATTTCCGAACTTGACCGCAATAAAGGTATCTGACGTTATTAATGCGGTTGTAAATGGAACTAGTTTTACCAGTTATTTTAGACAGATTAATGATCCTAAGTTTCAAGTTACTGGAGGCAGCTTGAAAAAAATAAACGATAACTACTATTTAATGGGTGGCCAAAAGTTTTTAGGTCGCTACAATCCAATGGGTCCGACTCACGGTCCAGGTTTTATTCAAGAATACGTTGATGGAGTTCGCATATTTTCAATCGCAGACGACGGCACAACAATTTTAGTTAACCACTTACCTTCTCACGATGACGCAGCAAATCTGCACCGACGAGATTACAATGC
>Ga0209601_1000449_pt1 | contig 33180 bp, 23 predicted proteins | sample COGITO_mtgs_1104_4_FD_184796 | JGI IMG/M metagenome (GOLD analysis project Ga0209601, IMG submission 184796) | Pelagic marine microbial communities from North Sea - COGITO_mtgs_110426 (SPAdes) (version 2) | ecosystem: Environmental > Aquatic > Marine > Epipelagic ...
TGTTGAACCTGCGTCAACAAAGATCAAATCAAATGGTTCACAAATTTGAGAGTTGATATTTTCTAGATATCCATCAATCCATTGTATTGAATTGTATGTCGAGCAATAAACTGTAATTTTATTTGTGGAGAAAGTAGACATCTTTTCTTTCGTTTTGGTATTTTTTGAATTCGCTGCAAACTGGGTCGCCCATAATAAATTCGCAAGGTTGAAGCTGTGATCGAAGAAGATATTGAAGTATCCACATGTCGGCATTAAATTGAGGGTTTTTCATAGACTCTCGTATATTGCAAAACTTATCATAAAACTTAAGCATGTTATTGTATGTGCCGCCGACCACACCCATGTTTATCAAATCCCAAGAGTCATAGTTGATCATAAATAAAACCAAATCTTCAAAGTTAAATTCTTGATGCGCTTTGAGGTATGGAAATTGGTTGAGCTTGATGCTGTCTTTACATGCAAAATAATCTACGTTAGGATTTTGTTTAATTAATTTTATTGGATCTTTTACAACTGTTACATCTGATGCATCATTGTGAAAAACAACATCAAATTTATTTTCTTGTAAAAAGTCTCTAAAGCAAAAGAATCTATAATCATTGTTACTATATTCAAAATCACCGACTTTGATAAATTTTATTTTGTTGGTTGTATATTGCTGTACAAATTCTTCTGATAAATTGTCATGAAATACAAAGCCATTTAATTGTAGATTGTTGACTGAATCATACCATGGTTTGATGTAATTGATTTCATTGTTTGATACGCGGCCGTCTGCATTGCGACCAACAACAGCATTATCCTTCGGGTCGTTTGGATGAACTTTTTTTGAGAAATAAGATGTTAGTAACGCAAGATTCATTTGAGCTTTAATATTGCATTTCTTGTTTCTTTTGTCATTGGCAAAGGTAGGGAGTTTTTCGCTATTTTAAAAAAGCCCCATTCGTCGTGCTCAATTGCATCAATGGCATCATTACTTGGAAAGATTAAGTCTTCGATTTTCATAGAATATAATGCAAAATATTTGTCGTCTTTTACCTCAAAGTCGTCGAGAAACTTTATTTCTTTATTTGCGCGAACACCAGTCTCTTCAAAAAATTCTCTTCTTGCTGCATATTCAGGATGCTCTCCAGAATCAATCATGCCACAAGGCATTGACCAGTGGCCTGAAAAGCTGTGGCAATTTCTACTGCGACGGCCAAGCAATACAAGATCTCCAAACTGTGCGACAATTCCTGCCGCGATATATTCTTTAGTCGAGGAAATCATCTAGAACTTGCTTCTTTTGCCAATGTGGACAACCGTCATATTTCATACTAACAATTTCGTCACCATCTTCAAGCTCAAGTTCGTGCTTATTTTCTGGAAAGGCTGTTTTCTTAACGTTTCCGTCGGCATCTTTTAGGGCCCAATAGTCTCTAGGTTTTCTAAAAGGACAAATGAATGCCTTGATTGGCTCGCCATTATCATCAAGTACAGGTTGTCCGCGAGACATTTTATATCCATCTTTACCGCAAGCAAGTGGACCTCCAAATGTACCATCTCTTGGATAGTCTTGTTTTGCTGCAAGATTGCTTTTCGCCGCTTCTTCGTCAAAGTTGTCGAGATACGATTGGAATTGTGTGAGTTGATGTTCAAAACCATCAAGCTCTTCCTTTGTAATTTTATCCATCTTCATTCTTCCCTTTCCTGTTTTGCCAAGCAGGTCGGTTTCCAGATCAAACCTCAAGAACAAGAATTCACTTTGCGGTTCAGTTTCAGGCATCAGATGTTTTATCGCAAGACAATATATTAAATTTTGCAGATTGTCAGTTATTTCTTTTCCTTTGAATACAGATTTACTACTTTTGAAGTCTCGAATGATTACTGAATTGTCTTTGTATACGAATAGTTTGTCGATGTATCCGCGCACTGCATATTTTATTCCTTCTTCAGGGCGATCAATTTCAAGATCAAAAAAGCGTTCCGATTCGGCGAGTACAGGTTTTTCATTTTCATCACCAAAGAAATCGCATCTCAATCCATTCACAATCATTTCGTCGATGAGTTCAAGATTCTCGGGATCATTTACCGCAAGCTCTTCTGCTTCTTTTTTGACTTGCGCGGCAACAACTTCTGACTTCCAGATTGTACCCTCTTTTACAATCTGATCAAACTCGTCGCGATGATGATCTCCAAGCAGTTCAAATATGTTGTGGCAGATTGTTCCTCTACTTGATCCATCATTTCCTGCGTCAGGTAATTTTAATTTATAATTGCACCAATAAGTCCAACTACATGTTTGCGCGGTTTTTATTCTACTTGCGGATAATTTTGTTATTTTACTCATTGATTATTATTTTTTTATTTTTTAATAAAGTTTTTGGTAATGCTTTGTATATTTCATTTATCTTTCCAAGAATCATTGTTTGTTGTTTTTTGACGTCAATTGATTCTAGTTTGTTTTTCCATTCATTAAAGTCATCAGCATTCATGTCGCCAAAATCTTTTTGTGTGGGTAAACATATTTTGATCTTTTCAGGATTATAATAATTTAATAATTTTAAATAGTTTTTTATACTTGCTTCTAATCCTCTATTGCGAGAAGATGTTTTATCGTTGTTCAATCCAATAACAAGATTATCTACATTTAAAGATAGTGTTGCGCAAATTAGTTTGGTTGATATATCAAGTCCAAATGTGACAAGAACATTTTTAAAGCCCTGTTCATTTAAGTTGAGTAGGTCACCGATACTTTCCACAAATATAATTGTGCGAGTATCATTGATTGCGTCAACCGTCTGTGCGTTCGCGTAAAGGGGGTAAATCCAACCTTTCTTTTTGCCAACATGCTTCCACTTGGGTCGACCATCTAAACTACTCATATCGCGTCCAGAGAAGCCATGAATTTGATTGTGTTCATTGTAGATTGGGAAAATAAATCTATTGTTCAGTTTTCCTGTTGTTGCATATCCACCTTTTAAAGATTTAAGGGTTTCTGTAGAGATTCCTTTGTCATTATAAAATTTGTAATGAGGTAACAACCTATCCAGGCAGGTTTCTGGGTATATTTCTTCCATTTCTAATTTTTCTGAGAATGTTAATTTGTTGTAATTTGCTCCAAGGTCATCCTCTTCGATAAAGTCTTTGACTTGGCTTTTGTCGTTTGTTCCAAGGGTAATTTCTACCAACCGCTTGAAGGGGGAAAATGAACTGTTCTGCACATGATCTTTCCAGACTCCTGTGTTTTTATATATTTGAATGGCAGTTTTATTGTCGCCATTTCTGAACATAGCATTTGTCTGCCAATAAGCTCCTCTGTCTGCCAATTTGTAACCAAGCCTAACAAGCGAATCTTTAATTTTTTCAGGAGTCATACTTATAAGTTTGGAACTTCGTCTCGCATATCTTCTAGTATTCCAACTCCTTCGGAGTCCATGTGCTCTACCATATCAACCAGATCTCCTCTTTCTTGAATGCTAAAGTTTTCCATGTGTAAATTGAGATAGTTTTTACGCTTGCTTCCGTCCGGCATTTCGACGGGTTGAAGGGCTCTGTGAACATCTTGACCAAGCCAGCGATATTTCAAACAAATCAATTTGTGAGTTCCAAAACCTTCAGGCTCTTCTTGGATTTCATCCATTGTTTTTTGTCGAAGCAAAAACAAGTGTGAGCAAAACTGCGTGATTTGGTCAGAGAGAGAAACAATGCTTTCATCATCCACTACATTGTCAGAACTTCGATTGTTTGTGATTCCGAGGCGATTACTTTGAACACTTGTAAGCATTGCTACTGTTGGCGCACCATTAAAGCATAATTCTTTCTGAATCAATTGTTTGAATTTGTCAACCATTCTACCAACCGTTTCCCAGCTGCTTGCACCATTTTGTCGTTCATATGTTGTTTTAATATAGTCAAAACTAAATATCATGGGTTTTCCTCGGCCAACTTCTGAGTAATAAAATCTTCTAATTATATTCAACATGCTATCAATACTATGACCAGCTACATTATAATAGTAAAATTTAAATTCTTTTACGCGACTCCATGTTGATCTAACCTTGTCAACAATCTCTTGACCAGCCTGTCTCCACCTTCCGGTCTCAAGGAGGTGCATTGGGACACCAGAAAGTGCAGAACATTGCCTGACAATTAGTTCTTCTTTGCTCATTTCTCCATTATCAAAATGTAGAATTGGAACATTATTATTTATTGAAGACACTTTTGTACAAAAGTCCATACAGAACTGTGTTTTACCAACACCTGCACGAGCAACAACAACCGTTATATTTCCTGGACGAAGAAGAGAGCCATATAGTTCATTGACTCTTTCGTGTGGACCCATGAGTCCGAATTGATCAACTGGATTATTACCTCTTTCTTCGATAAAGTCTTCCATATCATCAAATAAGTTTTCGGGCTTATTCGAGCCAATCTCATACAGGTTTACTTTGTCATTGTATATTTTATCTGCCTCACTTACAATATCATCAAAGGTGGCGCTAGAGGCTAGGCTTTTCATGTTCTTCGCTACTTCAATAGATGAATCGTGTATTTCGCGGCGAACAGTTATCTTTTTTAATTCTTGCGCTGCTTTTAATACACCATCTTTCGAGATTTGACGCATAGATAATGCCTTGATGTAATCAGCAATATTTATATTATCCTCAAAGGATATGTTGAGTGATTGCACTCGTTGAGATAATAAAACTTCATCCAGCGCATCTCCTGCTTCTAGGGCCTGCCTTAAGACGCAGAATATCGTTCTATTTACAATAGTGTTTTTATCAAAAAAATCATTTTGATCTATGAATGCAGCGACTAGAGGATAACTCTCTGGATGCTTTATTAGCCCTGCAATTAAATGTTGTTCGAGTTCGTAAGAATAAACCATTCCTACATCTTATCAGAAACCCGCTTAAAAGTCAAGGGGTTTCTTCGTCACCAAAATCTTTTGGGAAATTAAGCTCGATTTCTTGAGCCGAAACTTGCTCAAGGTATTGTTCGAGAGCTTTGCGCAAACCCATCTCTACAATTGGAGACGTGGCTTTTGTAATAACTGATGGCAAACCTTGCTGATTGACAAAAGAAAGAATGAATCCACTATCTCCGTTTGTGGAGCCTGTGAATTCAAACAATTGATTAATCATATTTTCTGGCAACTGAAAGTTTCCCAAGTTTTCGGGATCAATAAAATCATCGTTCATATTATATATTACACCAACTACAAAATAACACCAAAACTTTCAAAAAGTTTTTCATTAACTTCATCTCCATCATAAATTTCTACAAGCTGTATGTCATTCAATTCGCAGAATTTTAATTTGTCCTGATCTCTCCTTAATTGATTTATGTAATTGATTTTATTTTTTCCATGAAAGAATGGAACATATTTGGTATGCTGTCTACCTTGGACTTCAATTGCCACTTTTTTATTAGCATTGTAGAAATCTAGGGATAGCCTAGTTCCTGCAACAGGAAATTCTTCAAACACAATGTGATTGCTCCAGTATTTTTTTAAGAATTGCTTTGCGCTGTACTGTATTTTACTGCGACTTTTACCATCCCAGTCAATCAAATATTTTTTTGCTTTTTTAACGGTGCGGGTTGCACCCATTAAGGTTTTAAAGCGCATTGGTTAGCTTTTTGAAATCCTCGTAAAGAAAGTTTGAAAGTTTTTCGTTTCCCTCTAGGAAGTCAATGAGCCTCTGTTCTCCTTGAAATTTTTCATTAATCTCTAATTTTTTATCCGATAGTTCTTTTATTAAATCTTCAGATACAGATATCCAGGCACCTTTCTTTTCAATAAGATTAAATAGGTAAAGCATGTCAAGTATTTCCCTTGCCCTCCACACAGACTTTCCGTTTTTTTGTCCGTACTTAATTGGGTACCTTGCTGTTGATCCAGTTTTTTCGTTAACTGTTTTACGAAATTTGATTTTACAATAATGCCCAATTGGCTCTCCCTTTTCGTCAAGCTTGGTTGCGGTTGGGTTTTTAAAAATTAAATCTGAATTATACCGCTCTTCAAATTCAAGAATGAAATTGGCGTAATGCTTGATTGCGTTTCCACCTGCTTGTTTTACTTTTGGTCCACCTCTAGCGGCATATGGATTAGTAGCAACCTCGACCCGTACTTGGCTTGTAAGGATCATTGTGTGCCCCATTTTTGTAATAGGTAGTACCATTTTCTTCAAGAAGACCGAAGTAATTAAAGCTCCACCTGCAACCTGCTCAGATTCAGCAAACGGTTTGTCTATATCTCCAACTCTGCATAGCGCGTCAACACTGTCGACTATAAACATATATCTTTTATCGTCTTCATTTTGAAAAACAAGTTCACGAATCAATTCAAACACTTTTTCGAAAATATTACAATCAAAGCAAAAGAACTTTTCGGGGTCAGTGTCAATTCCTGACCGCTCAATCATTTCTGGACTAAAACGACCCTCGCTTTTAATGTAAATAATCATACCTTTTTTTCCAAAATGTTTTTGGAAATTTCTAGCGAACGCCATAGCGCAACTCGTTTTACCCCCTTCATTAATTCCTGTAAATCGGTGCGCTCCACTTGGTAGTCCACCTCCAAGTGCAATATCCAAATTCAAGCTTCCACTTGGTATCTTATAATCTTCACTTTCGTGAAAATTGTAATGGTATTTTTTGTTGTCTTTGTCGGACAAAAACTTTGCGATCTGATCTGTTGTTTGTATTTCTTTAGTTTTGCTCATCTATGAATTGTCGTATTGTTTTAGGTTTTTTCGAGAAGATTTTATCTTCTCCTGTTTTTTCTCCCAGAGGTATCTCTATCTTGGGTGGAATTTTATAATTGAATTCTCGGTATTTCTTTTTGATTCGTTCTAGACCAAATCCTGATCGTAACATAGCAAGAGAAGCAACCTTGTCGATTGTCATTCGCTGCCAAAATTCTATGTTCGGAAACATGTCAAGTAGGTCGTTAAGCAACTTCATTTCGCGCGCCCAAAACATACGCTTTTGCTTGTCTGGTTCGACAACTAGTTTTTTGATTAAATCTCGTTTGTTGAGTTTTTTCACTCAACTAGCTTAACCTATTTTGTTATTAATGTCAAGCAGAAAACAAATAATTAGGGCGATGTTTTCGATAGTCCCTGTTGCTCATTCTTGAATCAATTATAGATGTTATTTTTTTATTGTATGTTGCTTCAAGTTGTTGTTTGTCACGATCAGGGCACTCTTTGTCAATTTGACCGCTTAATGTAATAAATTTACTTATTTGATCTTGTGTATAATCATCTTCTTTTTGAAATATATGTTTTCCACTAATAGAAGAAGGTATTATTAATTCAAAGTGTTTATTATCAATAGAATGTATTTGTACTGCGAAAAGTTTTTGATTCTTGATGTTAAGATTTTCTTCAAGCAGTTCATTCTTTTGGTCAATGAGTTGTGTGATTTTGTTTTTAAGTTCTGGGTTTGGATCTGGAATTGGAGTGTTGCGAAACTCTTCATTTTCAGCTTCAAGTTTTGCAACAAGTGATTCAAGGTCAGAGTTTGCATTTAGCAATTCAGCTTTTTCAGATTCTAGTTCAGCAGTTTGAGATTCTAAGTTTGCGGTTGAGGACTCAAGGTTTTCGCGGCGAGAATCAAGATCTTTATTTGTTGCTTCGAGCGCTTGTATCTGATATTTTAATTTCTCGAATTGTTTTATGTTTATGCATATTTCAGATTTTAGCTCTTCTATTTTTTCTTTATTTTCTTTATGATTGCCGAGAACTTGTTTAATTTCGCGCGCGCTTTTTATTGTTTCGTCGGCTTTGCTGAGTATTTTATTTTTTTGTATTTTTATTTCTTGTATTTCATCTTCTGCAATTTGTTTTTGACTTATCAACTGTTCAAGTTCTGCAGTGATGGAACTTGTGTCTTCTTGTTCAAGTAATTGTTTTTGTGCTTCTAATTTTAGTTTACGTAATGTTTCTTTGCTGTCTGAAATTTCTTGTTGATATTTTTTGATTTGATTTTCATTCAGCTCGATCATCTTCCTCTCTTGCTCGATATCTTTTTTGCGCTCTTCAAGATCAAGCTCTTCTTGATTGATAGCTTTGCTTTGAAGTTCCATCTCTGCAATCTTTTCAAAAACAATTGATTCATCTTGCATTGCTTTAGGGAATCTTTTGCTCAAACTAATGTGTGCGGCAAGAACCAAAAGTACTGCCAGTGGGTCAAAAACAAAAATCAATATAATTATTACCATTCTTACAGCCTTACCCGTATCAAATTCCATACCTGTAAAGTCTGCAATCAATTCGGCAACATATTTGACTGGTCCAACTTCTGCTTCCAATTGGCGCGATCCATCATCAAGATCGAATTTTTGTCGTTCCAATTCATCTATTCTATCAAGTGCAGTAGCAATGTTTTTATTTAATTGTTCTATTTTTTGTTCTACGTTCTCTGGTTTTTCGAATCCTATGTTTTGGTATTCTTGTATACGTTTTCGAATGCCTGATATAAGTGTTGATGTTTCGTTTCTGTATTTTGATATGCGGTCCTCGATATCCTTTTTCTTTGCAGCAAGCTCTTCGCGCTCTAACGCTTGTTCGGCAACTTTGTTTTCTACGTCTTTCTTTTTGTTTGAGAATAATCCTCCAGGTTTGTTTTGTACCGCGTTGAATTCTTCATTGAGTTGATTGATTCTATCTTGAATTGGCGCAAGCATTTTACTATCTAGAGAGATGTCTTTTTCAAGCTGAGCTGTGAGTTGATCTATTTTCTTTTGCTCAAGATCTATATTCTCTGTGCTTTTATCACTACGATTTTTATTTTTATCTTCGTTTTGTTGGATTAATTCTTTTTGTCGAGCGATATATTCTTGCTCGCGATTGATTTTTGTTTCTACTTGGGAAACAAGAGCCGATGCTTTTTCGGCGTTTTGTTCGTGCTCAATGTGAGACTTGCTCAAGAAGCCAAATATTCCCATGCTTGTAATTCCCATTAAAACAAGAATTGCAGAAAAAAGATATATCTTTAAAGTGGTCGGCGCACTTTTCCAGTTTTTGTGCAACCATATTGCAGCAACAATCTTACCAATTTCGAGCGCAGCGCCCATGGCTATAACAGCTTCAATTGATCCAGGAAAAATTGTGGCAAGTCCAATGATACTAAAATATGCGGCAATAACAGAGATGCTAAGCGCAGACACTAATGTGAGTATGGCGAAAATCATTTTAAATTACAGGTTCAGAATTTTTATATGAATGCGAATCGGGCAGTTTTGTTTGCAGTCCCCATTTGTGAGCAAGATAACCTTCTACGATTGTTTGTTGATTGGGATCTATAAATGAAATAATTTCAGCAATATAACCTTTTATATTTGATGATTCAAGGGCGTTACCTCCTATGTTTAGTGAGTCTAATGGATTTGTTCCTATGTTTCCGATTTTTTCTACTTGACCGTTTAACCTAATAGTGGACGAGGTAGAGTTCATCTTAGTTAGTAGTATAAGTTCTTTACCTTCTGGGGCGGTGTTTGTGTCAGAACTTAATATTATGTTTGATCCTGTATTACTCCCACCTATAATTTGAATTCTATTACTGTTGTGCAATCTTCGAACAGACATTCGTTTTCCTGCGGCTGCAGATTCAGTACCTGCTAGCAAAAAGTCTTGAAGAGAATCTGTGTCAGCTTTAAAAATTATAGCCAAAAATAATGGCACATTTGCTTGATCATGAAAGAGGGTATTATTTTCAAGAATTTGATCTGAGGTGTCCCAGCAAAAAACATTTAACCCATTGAGTGAAGCAATTCCTGTTTTGGGACCTATTTTTCCTCCAGTGATTACATTTAGGTGAATGTCATTTCCCGATTTATCATCTACTTGGCTAATAACATTTGAAGAAGAGGTTATGGTTGATAGGTCCGCCGCGTCATACCAGAATTTTGTAGATATTTCGCTTGGTGTCCAAGGTCTTGCATCAATTTTGACATTTGAATTGGGTGGTTGTTTTTTGTTGACAGGATCTACTGTTGAAATATCTTCTCTGTTTGAGTTTGCGTAATATCCTCCGTTGTCGTTTGAGTAAAAATCGCGAGCACCTTTTATTGCACTAGGATTTACTTCTTGTTGAGATGGATAATCAAATTGTCCGGGAGTAAAGTCTCGATTGTCGTTACTGTATCTAAAATTAGAATCTTCTGTATGATCACTCATGGTAATTATATTACACTTTTATTGTTCAAAAATTTCTGACATCTTCACTGTAATCGTTTGACCGTTATCAAGATCAATAATCGCGAAAATAGCTCCATCATCTGGTCCGCCAATTTCTTCATACTCATTCACAATGGTACCTTTAATTTCTCCGTGTTCTGTCATGACTAGACATTTTCTGTGTTTTTCGTTAGGCATAATATATTATATACACATATAGTTAAAATGTGAAAGTCCAAAGTTAACTTTTAACTTTTGTTAGACTTTACTTTAACTTTTGTGTACCATAATGAATGAGCAAAAGAAAATACGTCAAGCGCTCTGATTATTGGCAGAAATTCAACAAAAGTGAACCTCAAGATTTGAGAGACTTTGTTGATTCTTCAATGGTTGGGCCGTCATCGGCGGGCGAGCCTTATTATATCGAGTCCCAGGCCGCTTATGGTCGAACGAAATCTGGATCAGAGGAATTTGTTTCGAGACGCAATGCAGCGCATAAATCTGATAAAAAACACAGATTTTCTAATATTTCTAGCGGAATGTTACCATATGTATATGGAAGTGATGGAGTAAACGTTCGTGATACTATCGAGCTTTGCCAAAAAGCATACGCAAATATTTCAGTATTCAGAAATGCAATTGATGTGATGTCAGAGTTTGCAAACTCTAATATATATCTTGAGGGTGGAACTCAGAACTCAAGAGACTTTGTTTATAAATGGTTTGAGAGAATTAACCTCTGGAACCTTAAGGATCAATATTTTCGTGAATATTATAGAAGTGGAAATATTTTCATGTATCGTGTTGATGGACAGTTTTCTCAATCTGACTTTGATAAACTTTCAAAAGTTTATGGTTCAACTCTTGCTCTCAAGCCCGGAAAGCTTCCTGTAAAATACATTTTATTGAATCCTTATGATGTGGTTGCCACAAAGGGATCTTCTTTTGAAACCGGTTTGTACGAGAAAATCTTGAGCGAATATGATATCGAAAGACTAAAGAATCCAAAAACCGAGTACGATCAACAAGTATACGAGGCGTTGGATAATGATATAAAAGAAAAAATCCAAACAGGAAAATACAATAGCGATGGAATTCGCATTAAACTAGATCCAGGACATCTTGTATATTCATTTTATAAAAAACAAGACTACGAACCATTTGCTATTCCATTTGGATACCCCGTTCTTGACGATATCAATTTTAAATTAGAATTAAAACAAATTGACCAAGCTATATGTCGCACAATTGAGAATGTTATATTATTGATCACGATGGGCGCCGAGCCAGATAAGGGAGGTATTAATCCAAGAAACATGGAGGCAATGCAAAACCTTTTTAAGAATGAAAGTGTTGGTCGCGTACTTGTTAGTGATTATACAACTAAAGCTCAGTTTGTTATTCCTGATATTGGTAAAGTTGTTGGGCCTTCCAAGTACGAGGTAATCAATAACGATATTAAAGAAGGTTTGCAGAATGTTATTGTTGGTGACGAGCGTTATAGTAACACACAAGTTAAAGCAAAGATCTTTTTAGAGCGCCTCGAGGAATCTCGCAATGCATTTATACATGACTTTTTGCAACCTCAGGTTAAGATGGTTTGTCAAAACCTTGGGTTTAGGAAGTATCCAACCGTAAAATTTGAGCAGACTGATATTAAAGACGAGGTGCAACTTCAAAGAGTTGCTACTCGACTGATGGAACTTGGAATCATTACTCCTGAGCAAGGTATGGATGTGCTAGAAAAAGGTTCATACCCTAAGCCTGCAGACATGCAACCTGCTCAAGAAAAATATATTGAGCAACGCAAGGAAGGAATGTATAACCCTATTGTTGGTGGAGTTCCCATGATCACACCAGAAACTAGCGATGAGGAAGAAGTTCAACAAGTCAAGCGAGAAGTCGGTAGGCCTGTTGGTACATCTGGCGTTCCTCAAGAAAAGCAATCCTCTGCGAAAGAATTATTTTCACGCAAAAACCTTCAACAAATTATATATGCTACAGAAGAGTTGAGAAATGAAGGTTACAAACAAATGCGCAAGAAACTCAAAAAAACAAAATTAAAGAAAGCTGAAAAATCAATGATTGATGAGTTGTGCGAATCGGTGGTACTCGCATCTTCTGAATCTGATTGGCCTGAAAAATTAATAAATTGCATAAACGATCCAGATTGTATTGAGCAACTGAACGCAATGAATGAAATTCAAAATTTATCGCTTGATCACGATTTGGATTTATATTCTGCAGCGCTTTTGTTTCACAGTAACAGAAAGGGATAATCGATGGGCGCGTTCGAAACTTTCGTTAATGCCAATTTAGGCATAAGAAAGCCTCTGATTACAGACGCGGGTCCTCCGTCTGGAAGCTCGAAAGCTGCGGGTATTGTAGGTTCTCACTATATCGATTCTGAAACGAATGATATTTATGAAAAAACTGGAGAAAACAATACTACTGACTGGGTAAAAATTCGCAGACTTGGTGAAACTTTAAGTGACGCAATTAATGCTCAAAGAACCTTTTCTGCATCATTGGATATTCCAACTGGCGTGGATACATTATCCTATAATTATTCTGACATTGGTGATACAACAAGCTATCCTACGGCTCCACAAGTCAATGTATCGATGAGGGTAGATGAAAACTCAGAGTTCTTTTACAGTTATTCAACTTTTAATGTTTCAACAACAGGATTTAGTGTGGCATTTTCAGATAGAGTTTTGGAAACAGGAAATTTTCTAGATATTTCAATTCATCGCGATTAATTTGTGTAAATTGTTGGTAATATGAACGTATTGTTAACTGCCAATTTTGATAAAGGATTATTTTGTAACGGGCTTCAGCAGAATATTGTATTTCTTGCTGAATTGATAAAAGACTTGGGTCACACTCCTTTCATTGCGATGGGCCATGATCTTGACAAATGTATTGATCCTCCGGCTGATATTATACTTATTGACCATAAGGAGATATTAGATTTACCAAAAATCGATTATATCTTACAAACAGGATGGGTTGTTGGTAAAAACATGATAGATTTTTTGAAAGAAAAAAACCCCACTTGCAAAAACATACATGTTCATTATGGAAATCGATTGCTTGCAGATGTAGAGCAATGCAAGTGGGACAATAAATGCGTGAGTCCTTATAGAGTAGACGAGGTATGGGTTTCTCCTCATTACGAGTTTTCTTTTTCTTATTTTAAAACATATTATAAAACACAAAAAGTTTTTGAATTACCATACATTTGGAGTCCCAAGTATGCAAAAATGCATAACGACATTTGGAAGAAAGCGGGTCACGATTGTCAGTATGTTCCAGGGGTAGACAAAACAATTGCTATCCTTGAGCCAAATTTAAACATGACAAAAAACTGCATTCCTTCTATTTTTATAGTCGAGGAATTGATGACTCAGCATGGTGAACTTTTTAAAGAGTTGATTGTTTATTGTTCCTCAACAATTAGAGATAAAAATTATTTTAAAACATTGATGTGGGGATTGGATGTAACTAAAAAAGGTAAAATTACATTCGCAAATAGAAAAAAATTCAGCACAATATTTTCAAAAGAAGCTAATGTTGTTGTGAGTCATCAATTGTTGAATGCATTAAATTATACATATCTTGAGGCTTTATATTTTAACATTCCTCTAGTTCACAATTCTGAATATATAAAAGATTCTGGTTATTATTATCCAGATTATGATACGATTTTAGGAGCTAAAGCTCTGAATGAGGCATTAACTTTTCACGATAAAAATCTAGATGATTATAAACGACGCGCGAGTCGTGTAATAAATAGATACTCGCCAACTAACCCCCTTGTAATAGAGAAATATAAAAAATTATTTGTATGAAAATTGGAATAACACTAGATATGTCGATCGCTTTTTGGTCGAATGGAATGCAACAAAACATTGTTTTTTTGTATAGTTTATTGAGTAGAGCTGGTCATGATTGTTATTATATCAGTAATGAAAAGCCTGCGCACGAATTGCATAAAGATCACAAAGGTATGTTATTGAAGGACCTTATTGATGATAGAAATGAAGTGCTTGATGTATTGATTATTGGGGGATTTGATTTGCTGCCCGAAATGTACGGCAAGCTCAGAAAAAGAAATCCAAAAATGAAGTTGATACTTGTTCATTTTGGAAACAAGTTGATGGACGATATTAATTATGCAATTTGTAATACTGAAACACCTAGAGTTCCTCTCAAGAAACCAGAGGGACTTGATCAAGTTTGGATATCTCCGCATCACGAATTTGCAAAAGAATATATCAAAACATATTATCGCATAGACAATGTACATGTCGCGCCGTATATTTGGGACAGCTTTTTTGTGGACGAGAAAATCGCGCAATTAAAAAAGAAAAAACTGAGTCCATTTTATAGATCAAAAGATGCAACAAAAATTTGCATATTCGAACCAAATTTATCGTTCTTGAAAAATTGCGTTGTTCCTGTTGCGATATGCGAGCGTTTTAATCAATTGTTTGGAGAAGAAATTGAAAGTGTTAATGTATTTGGTTGTCAAAAATTACGCGAAAAAACATACTTTCAGAAATTGATGCACAAGTTTGGTATTGTTGATGATACCGACAAATGCTTTTTTAATAATCGCTGGGGTGCGCTTGATGCGCTTAGTAAGTTTGGTAGCACAGTTGTGAGTCATCAAATTTATAATCAATTGAATTATTCGCATCTTGAAGCTTTGTATCTTGGGGTTCCGTTGATTCATAACTCTCCGATACTTGAGAATCTTGGTTATTATTATCCAGAATTTGATGTTGAGATGGGCGCGAGGCAATTGAAAAATGTAATACAAAATCACGCCTCAACAATACAAGCTTATAAAAAAGACGCGCAACAATTTTTAGATTCTTGCAGTCCATATACAATAGAAAATACGCAAGCATACTTAAGGCTCATTGAGAATGGCTAGAATAGCATATATATTTTTTGGACAAGTTAAAAATTTTGATGAAAAACAATATTCTGCGTTTCAAGAAAATGTAGCTAGCAAGCTTGGTGACTTTGATGTTGATTATTTTTTAGTCACAAGCAAAGCAAATTTCTATAGTAATGCGCGACACGCCGAGTCAGAGCCGGGCGTATCAAAAATAGATTATAAAAGTATAGAAAAATACTTTGATTTTAAGGAAGTTTATTATGATCAGGATGCGCGAGATGGTGAAGATATCGATGGACTATGCGAGTCGGTTATAAAATTTGGAGCGGCGTGGAAAGAGGGAGATTCCCTGCAATCACTAAAAAATTCAATCAAACAAATTTATTCTCTTGAATATTTTTATGATAAATTTTCACATAAAATAGCAGATTATGATTATTTTATTTTATCACGTAGTGATTTGTATCATACTCATCCATTGAATATTGATTGTTTTTCGAGAGAAGGGGATTTGTTTGCGCCGTATTATGATGTTTGTCCGCAGATAGATTATGGATGGTTTGGTGGAATCAATGATCGATTTGCAGTGGTCAAAAACGAATCCGCATTAAAAACATATTGCACAAGATATTCATCAATAAAAAACAATCCTGAATATTATCACGCCGAACAATATCTATTGAAACAATTGAAAGCAAACAGTGTGAATTATGGTAAAATACATAATTTTATGTTTTTATTGAATCGCGCGAGCGGAAAGCTTAGTGACTTTGTGGGAATACAACCTGACGAAAAAATGAATACAAATTTAAAAGCAATATCAAAAAGTTATTTTGTCAATCTTGATCGACGAACTGATCGACTACATCACATGTTGATAAAAACTCCATTTTTTACAGAACGATTCTCTGCGGTTGATTCAAAACAAATGCAATTAACTGACGAAGTAAAAAAACTATTTCCAAAAACATGGCAAAAAAGAACAAAAGCTGAAATATGTTGTGCTATTAGTCATTATCGATTGTGGCAAAAATTGATTGCAGATCGAGACGCGAAAAACTATTTGATATTAGAAGATGATACTGTATTTAAACCTGGATTTGAAAACTTTTGGAATCAAGTTTATAGTGATCATATTCCAGAAAATGCGTTTTTAATTTATCTTGGCGGATGCCAACCATGGAATAAACCAGAATATCATAAGGTTTTGCAGCGACATAACGATTATTTTTATACAGTAAAAAAGAATGATTACTTTACAAAAGGCGATCATTTTTGGCACATGAATGCAAATTCCTATATTTTAAGTAAGCAGGCTGCAAGCTTAATGTGTCAATGGGTTGAGCAATTTGGAATGGATGAAGCTGTTGATAACTTTATGCAAAACTTTTTCAATGAAAATAAATTATTCGCGGCACCTGAATTGGTGTTTCATTTGAATCCATTAATGAGTTATCAATTGCATGAAGAAAATGATAATCCAGAAATAGATAAAAAATCAGATTTAAGATTTGCAGAAGAAAAGTTTGAGTCGGTACATTTGAGAAGCATATTGTACTGGAAACACGAAATTGGAAGTGGTAATTTTGGAGACGAATTAAATGTTCCCGTGGGGAAATTTTTGTTTGGAGACAGTGTTGAATTTAATAAAGAGAATGCTTCAGAATCAATTAGGTTGATTGGTTCAAATTTGGGAGATATTAAAAATGGAGATGTTATTTGTGGTATTGGGTTTCATCATCATACTCAAAAAACTAAATCAATAAATGCTCAATTTAATTGCGTTCGGGGGCCATTAAGTTTAAAAACTTTAAATAAACAATTTGATAAGCCTGTAAAATGTTTTCTTGGTGATCCCGCATTATTATTGAAGCTTTTTCATAAACCCAAGTTGCGTAAAGATCTTGTGGGTAAAATTGGGGTTGTACCTCATATTTCTAATATTGATTATTTTAAAAAACAAGTTGATGGGTTGAGTGATTTTTATTTGATTGATCCCACCAATCGATGGGAGCAAGTTATTAATGAGATTTATTCTTGCGATAAGATTGTTTCTAGTTCGTTGCATGGTTTGATTTGCGCCGATGCTTATGACAAGCCAAATGTGTGGATAAAAATTCCAGGACAATCAATTCCTCCTTGCGATAAAAATAGTGATTATGGAGATTTCAAGTATTGGGATTATTTATTAAGTCAAGTTCGCGAGATTAAATTTATCAATAACATTAAAGATGATTTGCGCAATAAGTTATATTGCGGCGGAAATACAATTGATTTGCATGAAATGTTTTTCGCTATTTCAGGAAGAAAATTTATCGATAAAAAAGCTTTCCCAAACCTACAAACTATTTCATCGAATCAAATACCAAAGAAAATCCATTTATCTTGGAAGAATAAAAATGTACTTGATTCCCATTACGAGCTTATTCGAAAAGGCGCGAAAAACCTAGAACTACTCAATCCAGATTGGGATGTTCAGGTTTATGATGACGAAGACGTTAATCGATTGTTGCGCGATTCAATTGGTCGCGATAATTGGAATTTAATAAAAGACAAAAAAATCACCGAAAAAACAGATCTTTGGAGATTGTTAAAAACATATAAAGAAGGGGGGTTGTATGTTGATATTGATAGATACATTGATACTCCGCTATCTGAAGTTGTTAATCACAAAACATCATGCGTTTTACCAACTTTTCAAGATGTAGATTTTTCTCAAGATTTTATTTTGACATGCGCGAAAAACCCGATAATTGGTCGAGCAATAGCGAACAATTTGAATTACAGAAAGCAGGGTAAGCCTTTGTTTTTCTTGGCGGTATATTCTTACATGCAATCGGTGTGTGAAATTTTAGGCACAAAGATTATTGATCGCGGCAACAATCCAGAATATTTTAACGACATAAGAAAGAAAATTAATCAATGCGAGTATCTTGAAACATACAGAGAAATCGGCCCAGAACATCACACACTATTTAGAAACATAGATAAGCAATTTGATACACAAACATTCGAAAAAGATAAAGCAGATTTTTATAATGGAGAAGATGTTGTTCATTGGAATTCACAAACTCAAGCTTTTCATGCTTCGCAAAAAATAAAAAAACAAAAATTAATATTCACACAAAATAATTTATTTGAACAAGATTTTATATGTGAATTGTTTGAGGGTTTTGATGTTGTTATCAATGAAGATATGAATATTGTAGAACAAGATAGTGTGATTGTATATAGTGATATGTATGCGAAAAATATAAATGCATATCCACAAAAATTCCGCGAAAACTTAAATCAATTGCGCGCAAAACAAAAAGAATATTTTGAAAAATTAAAAAATAAAAATTGCATATTGGTTCATTTAAGCGACGAACATTGTCACGCCGAAATTGATCATTACAAAAACTTTAAACATGTGTTTCGACAATATTATAGAAAAGATGCTGTATCAGATAATGTAACGTTCATTCCACTGGGATACAAGAAAGGGTTCAAGTCATGAAAAAGTACACCTGGTGTTTTGCTGGTCAGATTCACGATCAAGGTGATCGCGCAAAAATGATTGATTCATTAAAAAAGTGCAACGGCGAGCATCATCTTCACGTCGCTGATGGTTGGAGGTCTGAGAATTCTTTGAGTACCCAGCAGTACAAAAACGTACTGAGCGACTCGATTTTCGTGCCATGTCCTCGCGGCAATACGAGTGTTGACACTTTTAGATTGTATGAGGCGCTTGAAGTTGGTGCAATTCCAATTGTTGAAAAGAGTGATTATTGGCGCAATCTACTTGGAGAACATCCACTCATTGAAACTGCATCTTGGAACAACATATCCAACGATATAAATTTACTTCTTGAAAATTCACAATGGATAATTGAGCATTCCAAAAAAGTAGAATCTTGGTGGGTTGAATACAAAAAACAATTAAAACAAAACATTGCAAAAATAGTTGCCGCGAAAAGTGAGCCTACAAAAAGAAAAAAGGTTGATCCGCGAAAGCATCAAGAATTTTTAAGATTAAAAGATGAATGGTTGAACTTGGTTGACCGCGATTACTTTAAGTACATAAGTAAACATTTAAACCAAATACAAGTACCAAGGGAAAAATTCACAACATACAATCCTGGAAAGAAAATTGCTGTTGTTAGTTTGTATACTCCTGAAATTTCAGATTATGCGGTGTGTTCTGAAATGAGTGTGAGAGATTATTGTTTGCGACAAGGATATACATTTTATGTTTATCGCGAAAAACTGCAAGCTGATGCAAGTGCAAATTGGTCGAAAGCACGCGCGATTCTCAATCACTTTGATGATCACGAAGATATTATATGGATGGATTCAGACACAATCATATACAATCCAGAAAAACGTTTTGAAGATATACTTGCTCGATGCACTGGCACAAAAAAGATTATTGCATGTGAGGATATCGGCGCAAACAACAAAAAAATTGCCAAGGGTATGATGCTTAATAGTGGAGTTGTTATTTTTAGAAATCATTTTTATACAAAAAACATCATAAAAAAATGGATGAACACAGATTGCGACAAAAGTAGCTTGTATGCAAGCGGCGGCGATCAAGGAATATTGTGTGACATATTAAAGAAAAGTGATGGTTTTGGTTTTAACCGAAAGATTTTTCCTATGAACGAATTTAACACCGAGCCGCGCTTCGTTGACGAAAACACTTTCATTGTTCATTTCATGGCCTATCCATACGAACTAAAAAAAATATTCATGCGGTATTTTGTTTCCGATTAAATCAACAAGCGTGTATATCAATAACATGAGCAAGTCGGCGCATTCATAACCTTTTTATATATCATGGCACAAAATCAAGTATACTTAATTAAGAGTGGAGAAAATTCATTTGTAGAAGAAACACAGGCAATCGTTGGCATCAGCGGCGGCAAAGTTGGTATTGGTACCACGCACCCCGAAGCAGATTTGCATGTCTCTGGTGATGCTCAGGTAGATGGAAATCTTACTGTAAAAGGCAATTTAACCACAGTCGATGCAACAACCATTCAAGTTGATGATAAAAACATTGAGTTGGGTGTTGGTTCTACAACTGACGCAGCTGCAGATGGCGGAGGAATTACTTTGCACGGTGCAACAAATAAAACATTTAATTGGGTGGATGCAACAGATGCTTGGACGTCTAGTGAAAATTTATCTGTTGCGGATGGCAAACATTTTGCTGGTGACGAACTGCGCGCGCTTGATGCTGATGGGTTGAGTTTGTTTGATAACAATCAAAGCGGCATCACAATTAAAGGCGGCAAAGTAGGTATACATCAAACCGCTCCGGTTTACGATCTTGATGTTGATGGCAGTGGTAATTTTACTAGCTTGTATGTTGATGGCAATAGCGTGTTGACAGGAGAGGGTTCAGTTTTTGGAAAATGGGAAGATGGAGCAACTGCTGGAGAAATTTTTTATACAGGTGGAAATGTTGGTGTTGGCACAATCAATCCAGAGCATAACTTTCATGTTGTTGGAAATAGTGTTGTTGGTGGCAATTTCATAGTAAATGGTACAAGTGGCACATTCAATGTTGATGAGTTTGATGTTTCTGGATCTAATATCACATTGAATTCTGCTGGTGGAGGCCTAGACAGTAACAGGGGTGGATTGATTGTTAATGGAGATGATGGAACTGGAAAGCTTGAATATTTGGATTTAACTCAAACCTGGCAATCCAATCAAGACATACAAATTGTCGCTGATAAACATCTGCAAACAGATAAAGTGCGTGCAATTGAAGCTGGAGGATTGTATTTGCAAGATGATGGTGGTAATGGCATACATATACAAGACGGTGGAAATGTTGATATTGACAAGCAGCTTAATATTGCCGGACTAACAAAAGCTAATGGCGGACTCAATGTTGGGAATGGTAAATTTGAGGTTTCTTCTGATGGTAGTATTGGAGATAGAATTCCTGATACCAATGATGTTATCAAATGGAATGGCGCTGGGTGGATAGCTGCAACTTCTCCTGGCGGTGGGGGATCTGCATCTTCAGAGGTGCCTTTAGCCCTAAGTAGGTTTCTTGATTCTGGACAATCTATTCACGCTATAGATTTTGATGATGCACCAGTAGGTGGATACGACAATGTTCCTTCTGTTGCTACTGATTTAGAAATTGTTGGTGAAGGATCAATTATTCCTTATGCGATATCTGGTTTATCTAATACAGGTTATTATGCAGTATTTTCTCAAGATATTCCAACAGAAAACACTTACAAGTTGCATACAACTTTTGGTGGTCGAGAGGTGTATTGGAGAACTGGAGAGGGTGGAACATCAATTTATTATGATGGTGATGATGTTTCTATAGATAATTTAACTGTTGGTGGAAATCTTACAGTCAATGGCACACAAACCATTGTCAATACTGAAACTCTAGAAATTAAAGATCATAATATTGTTATTGCTTCTAATACTGGATACAATCAATTGACCGCTGAATATCCTAGCGTTGGCGACGCATATGCTGGTATTCTTTGGGGTACTGGAGATGCTGGCGCGGCTTCGCCTGTTAGTTTGACATATCAGTCTAATAAGGGTTTTGCATTTGAGGGTGGTAATGTAGGTATTGGTACGACTACGCCTAGTAGTTTTCATGGAGCAGCTAACAATTTAGTAGTAGGGAGTGGTGTTGGTTCAGAAGGACTAACCATATATTCAGCCAATAATTCTTATGGTTCTTTGTATTTTGCAGATGGAACTACAGGTCCGGAGCAGTACGCAGGTTGGGTTGATTATAATCATAATACTAACTTTATGCGAATTGCCACTAATGGCTCAGAAGCCGTGCGTATTGATGAAGACGGCAATGTAGATTTATACCAAGGTAAAAATCTTACGTGGAGATATGCGGCTGGTAGCACTATTCGTGGAAGCATGAGTATTGATAGTGCAGACAATATTACTTTTAGCAATGGCTCTAGCAATACAGAACGTATGCTCATCGACACCTCAGGCAATGTAGGTATTGGTACTACGAATCCAACTGGCATATTACATTTAGAGGGAGATTCACCTGTATTAAAAATTAGAAGCACTGATAATTGGACCGCTACTACTGGCCCAGTGATAAGCTTTCAGGGGAAAAATAGTGCCGGTAATACAAAACATTTTGCAGGTATAAAGGCTTACAGTGCAGGCGTAGAGCTTGGAGAACTAGCTTTTAACGTTCGCAAAAGTAATACTAAACGAGAACACGAAGCAATGCGCATCGACTCTGACGGCAATGTAGGTATTGGTGCTACGAGTCCTGGTGGTAAATTGCATGTTACAGATTTGAGTGTATCGATTGGAACTGTTGATGTGACCAATACTGGAACTGATGTAACTGGCGGAACATCTTTAAATACCAAAATTTCCAACGGCGATAGAATAAAAATAAACGACCAAATCTTTACTGTTAGCAATGTTCAAGAGACAACATTAATATTGAGTGGTACGCCCACAAGCGCAGGAAATTTTCTCGCTTATACCGATAATAATGCATTGGTTGTAACGAGCGCAGGCAATGTAGGTATTGGTACTACGAATCCTAGAAGCAGGCTTGATATTATAGGTAAGCAGCCATATCTGCAATCTGCAAGTGATTTAGTTACATCTGTGAGCAAAAGTGCGTTGGCGGTTCAAGGTGCTAGTGATGCTGGCGCAGGATTATTCGTTGGTGTGGAAACTTCAGATGCAAGAGTGTATTTACAGGGAAGCAATGGTAATGGTAGTGCCACAGTAGATTTATTACTACAACCATTCAATGGCAATGTAGGTATTGGTACTACGAATCCTGCGTTTAGTAGCTCTGGATCGGGTCTTGTAATTAACGGAACAACCCCTGCCTTAAGTATACAGAATAATTTAGGCTCTTCTGCATCTTTTGATTTTTTAAAGTCAGGTTTAGACACTTACATTATCAATCGATCTAACGGGCCATTACGCTTATATACTAACAACACAGAAGCCGTGCGCATCGACTCTGACGGCAATGTAGGTATTGGTACTACGGATCCTGGTGCGAAGTTGGAAGTAGATTATACTGCAGCTACTCAAGTAGGATTAACCTTAAATGGCAGTAATTCAGCATTAAATAATGCGATAAAATTAACTGACGCTAGTGATAATGCAATAACGCTGTCTATTAACGCAGGAAAATTTGGAATAAACGGCGGCAATGTAGGTATTGGTACTACGGATCCTGATGGTGAGTTGCACGTAAACGACGGAGATAGTGCTTCTCAAATTTTTATTACAAGTAGCGACAATTCAGTTGCTGGGCTTTATTTAGGTGACCAAACACGTGGTTTTCGTGGCGGTGTAATATACAATAACTCTACTGATTCTCTAGGGTTATGGGGTTACGCTGCTACAGGTTTCACAGCTCAAAGAATGATCATCGACTCCGACGGTAATGTAGGTATTGGTACTGCGAATCCTGGTTCTTATAAATTGAATGTGAATGGAACGGCAAGTGTTGTGCATTCTTCGAGTGGATCGCAGGAAGTTACTTCTGATGATCGCGTGAAACACAACGAACAACCAATTGTTGGTGCGCTCGAAACACTCTCGAAAGTCACACCCAAGAAGTACATCAAAACCACCGAAATGTACGATGTTGATCACGATTTCGAGCTTGATGCTGACGGCAATCCAGTTGATGAAAATGGCGAACCAGTTGAACATCGCGTTGAAGCAGGTGTCATCGCACAACAAGTATTAACAGTTGATGAGCTCGATTATAATAGTTTGTTTACTTATGCAATCGCCGCGATACAAGAACAACAACAACTCATTGACGACCTAAAATCTCAAAACGAATCTCTGGCCACTAGAATTTCCGCCCTAGAATCTTAAAATTATAAAAAAATGAAAAATTTCTCAGCAAAAAACGCCGAATTTGAAACAGTAACGATCAACAACGAAGCCGCGATTACCTCGGCAGATCTTGGCACCGACCCAAATAAAATACCGTTAAACAAAGATTTGGGAAGTTTGGCTTATCAGGATGCGGTGAATCTTGATGATGTTAGCGCTGACATGTTGGAATTGCGCGCGATTGCTGCCGAGATCAGCGATAGCGCAGTGGATGTGTTTGTGTATGATACTAGTCGTGATAGTGACGGCGGCGCATGGAGAAAGCGCACACAGCACACCAGTTGGTACAACGAGACATTGAATACTGCGACTCGTGGTGCTCGCCGAGAATTTCCTGCTGTTGCAGTGATTGTGGCTGAAGCGAACAAGGTTACCATTTATGATGGTGATGATCCAGATTTGAGTATGTGGATGGTGTTTAATGATGTTGATCAATGGTCTGCTTTAGGGTGGATTCTTGATAGCTGTAGGTCTATTTCTATGTTGAATGGTATCTTGTGCGTATGTAGAGGAGGAGATACTGGTGTAGCCCACACAATGTCTGCCATTAAATTTATTGAAGATTGCGTTTTATTCTATCAAAAATTAGTTGGAACAAATAAAAGAAACGGAAATATCTCGCAAAGAAATAATGCATCCACTCAAGGAATGGCGGCTGGAGTATATATTAATACTGAAATATTAGTAACAAAACCAGCAAACGACGTCGCTATGACCATACTACCAAACGCAACAATTGATGAAAATACTGGTTTACCGGTGCCCACAATTGCTGTGGCCACCGATGGTGGCGTGAGTGTTATAAAAGATGATGGGACTGTTGTGAATAGCGCAGCAACTACTATCATTGAAGGAATTTTATTTGATAAAAAAAATAACCTATTATATTATAGAAAAGATACAACTTCAGCTTATTTTACATCCGATTATTTAAGTGCATCATTTTCTTACAACTTTTTTAGAACATTTTCAACCGTTCCTGCTAATTTTACCGATAGTTCTACAAAAAATAAAGCAATTTCTTTTGGTAAAGATAATGAAATAATTATTGGTTCTAACGCTGAAGGATTTTCTAGATTAACATCTGGCGATGGAATTGTTCAAATTGGACATGAACAAATGGCTGCCTACACCACCTCCACCTACAACACCGGTTGGATGCCCGGCGACATTAAATTGGCCACACTATCAGACACAAAAGTTGAAAAAGTGGGAGTCGATGAAAGTACGGAGTTGATAACGAATATTACAGATAGAGATTTTTCTGGACCTTTAGTTGAATGGAGTGGGGATATAACACCTATTGGTGGCGAGGGTGTTATAAGTGACCCGTCATCGGTGAGTGCTGTATTAAATCTTTCTGGCCTAACGGCTGGGAAAAAATATACAATGTCGTTTGAGATTATTTCAATTGAAAGTGGAACTCCAAGAATGTTTATGGACAATACAGTCGAGGGAAAAGGTGCGTTGAACTATACCACAGGATCGCATTATAAGACTTTTACTGCATTGGGAGAAACCGCCACTGCAACATTTTACGTATTAAATGTGGGAGGAGGTACATATAATGTTGATAATTTCTCTCTCAAACAAACCGGCGAATTAATAACAAACGGAACATTTGATAATGAAACAGAGGGGTGGACTGATGCTTCATCTAACTGGTCTACTGCTTCTGGACAGGCGTCAAGTTCTGGTAATGGTAGTTTAACCCAAGCAATTACAACGATTGTTGGTGAAACTTATACCATTTCCATTGATGCTGTCACGATTGTGTCCCCTTATGTGAGGGTTGTTGTGGGCGGTGCGGTTCCGGTTCAGTTAGATGTTGGTTACACTGGAACAAAAGCGGGGACATTTACTGCGACATCTACTTCAACAACTATTCAGATAAATCCTTATGCCTCAGGCCAGACGATAGACAACATCTCTGTTCGCCTCGCCGAAGAAGATAGATCTGTAAATGATAACGGATTGCAGATATTTGGCGAAATTGATAAAAGCCCAGTTGCACCCGGCGCCGACCTTGTGGCATATAGTGGATTCAGCGCGAACAATTATTTGGTTCAGCCATATAATGCGGATCTTGATTTTGGTACGGGGGATTTTTGTGTGATGGGGTGGTTTAATGCAAATTCAAGCGGTGCAATAATATATAGCAGAAGACCACAATCTAGTAACATAAATGCGTTGGAGATTGGAATTAATACTGACGCAACTTTATATGTATATACTATCGAAGATAATCGGGTCAATAGTTCTGGAACCCCGATAACCGGAAAACCAATAACTCTAAATGTTTGGAATAATTTCTGCGCAGTGAGATCTGGGGAAACTATAAATTTATATGTAAATGGGGTATTACATTCTTCAATAACTAGCACTATTAGAGATTTAACCAATGCATCTGCTGAATTGTGTCTTGGTATTTATGGAGATCAAAGTACTCTGGCTTTTGATGGAGAAATATCTTTAATAAGAGCATCCACTACCGCTCCAACCGCCGCTCAAATCGCCAAAATTTATCGCGATGAGAAAGCATTATTTCAAGATGGCGCGCAAGCCACGCTTTATGGTACAAGCGATAGCGTGACTGCATTGGCATACGATGACAGCGAGCAACTACTACATGTTGGCACAGCCAGTGGTCGCAGTGATTTCCGCGGCCTTGCTAGGGTAAACAATACAACAACCGCAATTTCAAACAGCATCAGCGCAGCTGAAGGCACAATAATTCAAAACTAATATGAGCACAGTACAAAAAAAACAAACAAACCTGCGCGAAAAACTCGCCGAGCTTCTGGACTTTAGAAAAATGCGTGACCGCTTGAGTGGTCTTGGATTGTATATTGGAAAAGATCGTACAAACACTGACGAGAATTTATTGGTACGCGGCGGTGCAAATGTGGATGATCTACAACTTGGTGAGATTGCTGCATTGGTTGGTGGAACCGCAGTGGATGTGTTTGTGTATGATACCGGTCGCGATAGTGACGGTGGCAAGTGGCGCGAACGCACACAGCATACCAGTTGGTACAATGAAGAATTGAATACTGCTACTCGTGGTAGCCGTAAGGAGTTCCCTGCTGTTGCAGTGATTGTGGCTGAAAGTAACAAGGTTACTATTTATGATGGAGATGATCCTGACTTGGGTATGTGGATGGTGTTTAATGCTTCAGGGAGCAGAATGATTTGGGCAACGCAACTTAGCTGTGTAAGTTCATTGAATGCCAAAATATCAATAGGTTCTCCCGCTTCCGGATTTAGATATATTGATTTTGTTTCGGAGAACATGAGGGAATGGAGAACGGGTGGGGTCAATTCTATATCTGGTAACATATCTGAACGAAACAATGGAAGCCTGACTCTTATAGATGTTCCTGGACAAGATGTTATCGTTAATCAAATAATCAACGACGTCGCCATGACCATTTTACCAAACGCACCAATTGATGAAAATACTGGTTTACCGGTGCCCACAATTGCTGTGGCCACCGATGGTGGTGTGAGTGTTATTAAAGATGATGGTACGGTGGTGAATGGAGGAATAACGCAAAAACACGAAAAAATTCATTTCTCAAAAGAATATACTTTAATTACTGCGCATGCAGATCAAGCGACTTCGGACGGATATCGAGTATCAGATTATCCATCGTATGTAAATGAGGCATTTACTTTTTCTAGGCAATATAGGTTTAGTCAATCCGTTCCTTCTCTTGTTTCCAATGAAAAACCTCAAGACATTTTAGGTTTTGGTGATTATGTTGTTGGGGGATGTTTGGTTGGCTTGAATTATTTTGAAGAAGATAAAGTCAATAATACTTCAGGTTCAAATTCAATAAATGGTGTCGCTGCTTATATAACCTCCAAATACAACACCGGTTGGATGCCCGGCGACATAAAATTGGCCACATTGAGTGATACTACTGTTGAGAATATAGGAGTAAATAGTGATGAGTTGTCCAAATTAACCCAAGGATCTGCAAGTGATGCAAACGCTACTTGGACTGTAGTTAATGACACAAATATCAATGTCTCGGATTATACAAATGTAAGTTATTTTACGATTGCTTTTGCTGAAGATTTGATTGTTGGAAATATTTATGAAGGTGAATTGATTGTTAGTAATTTTTCCGGGCCCCTTGATTCAATTGGATTTGCATCTCAAATCAATAAAGGGATAGGTAGTAATATTAGGTTGGGATCTAACGGTTCTATAAAATTTACTTTCAAGCATCAAGGTGATGATGTGAAATTGTTTACTGCTGGAGGAGCGGGAGGTGTGGAAATCAGCATTCGCGCCACAACAGAACTAATAACAAACGGCGATTTTTCGACAGATGTAACTGCATCAGATGGACAAACGAGTGGTGGATGGACTTCAAATAAAGCGCAACTTTCTATTGAAAGCGGCAGGCTTAAAATAATTGATGCTGGGTCTAGTTCAGCCGCATATCAAGCAATCAATACAATAGCCCAAAAAAAATATATATTAAGTTTATCTGGTCAATTTAATGACGGTAGTGATGGTAATATACAGGTTAGAGATGCTGGTTTCTCTGGTACAGTGCTCAATTCTATTGACCCTATCGGTCTTCATGAAACACCAAAAGAATTTTCATTAACTTTTGTTGCGCAAAGTAGCACTACTATTGTGCGGATGAGTGCCGCTAGTACATCAAGCTTTACGGCAACATTCGACAACATCAGTGTTCGTCCCGCCGTGGACGACCGCAGTGTCAACAACAACGGCCTACAAGTAATAGGAGAAATAAACAAAGCACCTGTTGCTCCTGGCGCCGACCTTGTGGCATACAGCGGCTTCAGCGCGAACAATTATTTGGTTCAGCCATATAATGAGGATTTGGACTTTGGTACAGGGGATTTTTGTATTATGGGGTGGGCTAGATCTTCAGGCAATTCTCAAGCTTATATATCTATCGGCCCAGAAAGCGCGACAGGGGCGCGACTTATTTCTGGTGTTGATAGCGGAAATCGTTGGTTTTTTAGTGTATTTGATAATACTGATGATATTGAGACAAGATATTTAAGTAGAGATTTATCTGCATATTCAGATGCCTATGACTGGGTTCATTTGGTTGGAGGAAGGAGGGGTGGAGTGTTTTTCTTTTACTTAAATGGTGTAGAAAAACCTGATCAGCTTAATACAGCTTCAAATCTTAAAGACTTAACAAATATAAATGCCACCGAAGTTGAATTAACAATCGGGGCAAATTGGCAAAAAACAGCTAGCGGTGGAGAGCTAGCTCTTGTTCGCATCTCCAAAACCGCTCCAATAGCCGAACAAATCGCAAAAATCTATCGCGATGAGAAAGCGCTTTTTCAAGATGGTGCGCAAGCCACGCTTTATGGTACAAGCGATAGCGTGACTGCTCTAGCATACGATGAAAAAACCGAGCTGTTGCATGTTGGCACAACTAGTGGCCGCAGTGATTTTAGTGGACTTCGCCGCATCAACAATACAACAACTGCTGTAACAACAAGTATCAGCGCCCATAACAATCTAATCGCAGAACAATGACAGTAAGAATAAATAAACAAAAAATAAATCTCCGCGAAAAACTCGCGGGGGTAGAAGGTAAAGTAAATGCGCATGAATCGTATGAAAATGTATTAAATACATTGCCCGGTGATACACGCGGATTGAGTGTGGGTGGTCCATTGGTTGGACAAATCAAAACAAGTGATGGTTATACTGGGGAGGGATTGGTTGAGGATATTGGTGTCAGCTGGACAAAAGTGGAAATGGGGTCAGGTTTAGAGTCTATTCTTTCACTTGCATATTGCGGCAATGGTATCGTGATTGCAGGCAGTGGGAGTAGCCCTGGTGATGGTGACATTTATCGTAGCACCGATTATGGTGAGAGCTGGACAAAAGTAGAAATGGGCATAGGTTTAGAGCATATTTATTCACTTGCATATTGCGGCAATGGTATCGTGATTGCAGGAAGTGGAAGCGGCACTGATGATGGTGATGTTTATCGTAGCACCGATTATGGTGTGCGCTGGGAAAAAGTAGAAATGGGCGCAGGTTTAGAGCATATTCTTTCACTTGCATATTGCGGCAATGGTATCGTGATTGCAGGTAGTGGAAGCGGCATTGATGATGGTGATGTTTATCGTAGCACCGATTATGGTGAGAGCTGGACAAAAGTAGAAATGGGCACAGATTTAGAGCAGATTCGATCACTTGCATATTGCGGCAATGGTATCGTGATTGCAGGCAGTGGGAGTAGCCCTGGTGATAGTGATGTTTATCGTAGCACCGATTATGGTGTGAGCTGGACAAAAGTAGAAATGGGGTCAGGTTTAGAGCAGATTCTTTCACTTGCATATTGCGGCAATGGTATCGTGATTGCAGGAAGTGGAAGCAGTGCTAATGATGGTGACATTTATCGTAGCACCGATTATGGTGCGAGCTGGACAAAAGTAGAAATGGGGTCAGATTTAGAGTATATTCTTTCACTTGCATATTGCGGCAATGGTATCGTGATTGCAGGAAGTGGGGTTAGCACTGGTGATGGTGATGTTTATCGTAGCACCGATTATGGTGTGAGCTGGACAAAAGTAGAAATGGGCCCAGGTTTAGAGTATATTATTTCACTTGCATATTGCGGCAATGGTATCGTGATTGCAGGAAGTGGAGGCCACGCTGATGATGGTGACATTTATCGTAGCACGTTACTCGAGCAACCAAATTATTTCGCAGGCAATGTAGGTATTGGTACTACGAATCCTGGTGATAAAAAGCTATACGTTAATGGACCAATTCAATCCACCTCTTCAATCAACTACAAAGACATGGAAATAGTTTTGCCAGGTGGACTTGGGGTGTCGCGTACCTTATTTGTAGTTGAGCCAGATTCTCATTATATGGTAACTGTTACACGTGGAGACACTCCTTCGCAATTGACCACTTGTATGGTAACGACGGCTTCATCTATTGATGGTGATGCTGCAGATGTGAATATACATGAAATTACAAATAGCGGTCACTATAGTATAATATATGAAACATCAAACAAGTCTATTCGTTGGAAAAATGATACTTCATCTAGTCCTCCAAAAATAAATGCTAGTGTATTGAAATTAAAATAACATATAAAAAATGAACTATCCACAAATCAAACCAACATTAAACCTCGATTTTTCGAACACCAAAACCCTTGATCCACGCATCAATTTTCGCCGCGGCACACCTGGCGCATATTATGATGGAAAAACATATGCTAAAGCAGAAGAGAATTTAATTGATTATAGTGAGGATTTTAGTCAATGGGGTTTCGGAAGACTTGTTCAGACTGCTAGTCAATCTGCTCCAGACGGGTCAACCGACGCATACAAAATTGAACAAGAAAGTGGTCAAACAGTTAGCGGTTATCTACTTCAAACTCACAGTACATCAGCTAATAAAAGTTATACGTTTTCAGTTTATGCAAAAGCTGGAACGAATAGAAATTATATTGCTTTAAGAACATATTTATCATCTCTCAGCAATAGATTCACATATTTTGATTTAGTTAATGGTGAAGCTGTTAATGTAGATGATCGTCATGTTGCAAGTATTTCAGATACAGGGAATGGTTGGTATAGATGTAGTATAACTTATACTCCTATTTCAAGTTCTAGTGTGCTATTTAATGTTTATTTTAGTGATAATGATTCTAGTATTACTGTTGCTGATGATGGTGGATTCATTTATCTCTGGGGCGCGCAACTCGAACAACGCGACAGTGTCACAGCATACACACCCACAACCGGCACCCCAATAACAAAATACCAACCACAACTAATGTTCGCATCTCCAGATCAACCGCGATTTGATCATGATGTATTGACTGGAGAAAGCAAAGGATTGTTGATTGAGGAGGGGAGAACTAATTTGGTTTGGTATAGCGAGAATTTTGAAGATTTTGCTGTAAATCACTCTCAAGGCAATTTTAATGAGTCCGGGTGGGCGTATATTAGGTGCAGTTTAGACACTAATGGTCCCATCTCTCCAGATGGAACAACACACTCTGTAATCATGGAGCATGATACAAATGAGACGAGTGGAGGTGGGTTGTACATGTCCGCTTTTTCTGGCTGGAATGATAAATATATACCCGCAGGGACCAACACTTATTCTTGGTATGCAAAAAACGCAGGCGTTAATTTCTTTGTGATAAATACGGGAGGAGATAAGGTGTTTTTTGACTTAACAAATGGAACCGCAAAAAGTTTTGCAACCTTGATTGATAGCTATGGTATTGAGCATGTTGGTAATGGATGGTATCGATGTCATGTTGTTACATCTCAAGCAACAAATTTGTTTTTTTATCAATCAGATCAAGATAGTGATGGATCCAGTACTGTTTCTGGGGCTGGTGGGGTTGCTGTGTGGGGGCCGCAATTTGAACAAGGTTCTTTTCTCACAAGCTACATCAAAACATCAGGCGCAAGTGCCACACGCAGCGCCGACAATGCATCAATAACAGGTGAAAATTTTAGTAGTTGGTATAGACAAGATGAAGGTTCTATATATGTAGACTCTACAAAAGGGAATCTCGGCACAAGTTTTGCCGGATATTTTTCTTTGCATACTGAAGATTTTAGCAATAGCGAATACTATTGGTTGTTGCATAATAGTTCTGATCAGTTTCAATTTTTAGTTGCGCCAGCTATCGCTAGTTTGACCGATGGAGTTGATGTGTCTTTAGGTTCACAAAAAGCTTGCGTTTCATGGGCAGACGACGATTTCTCTATGTCTGTTAATGGAGGTGCAATTCAATCAGATACAAGTGGGCCTGCAAAAAAGAATCTAGCAGGATTAAGAATTGGCTTCAGTCCTTACAGTAACAGTCATTACTTGAACAGCGCTATCAAAAAACTATCCTACTACCCCCAACGCCTCACAAACGAACAACTACAACAACTCACAAAATGATCTATTACATCAAAACAACCAACAAACAATCACTATACAACGCCCTTGTTGACTGCGGCATTGCGCGCGAAATGGAAGATGGTCATGCTTTTATTGAAGGCGCCGAATTGAGTGAAATTGGCGCAATTGTTCGACAAGAAAAACGTTTTGTTCGCGGCGACTCGGGTGAGATACTGTTTGAAACACGCGAAGAACTCGTCACAGAGGCCACTCAAGAGGTTTTGTGGAGTGAGGATGAGGATTTACCCGAAGGAACA